>SDBS01000586.1_pt1 | contig 35669 bp, 27 predicted proteins | sample 2277091 | NCBI WGS metagenome assembly SDBS01 (sample SAMN10404972, study PRJNA504765) | marine sediment metagenome | isolation source: marine sediment core GS10_PC15, 163 cmbsf | place: Arctic Ocean: Southern Knipovich Ridge | collected 2010
TACGGTTTGATGAGGGGAGACTGGAAACCGGGTATGGTTGCCGGGACTGAGGCCCCGCCCGAAAGGATGCGGGATGTGTCACCCGGAACCTGTAGCCACGGCGCCTGACTCCTACTCTACAGTCTGTTTCGACCGAAAGGGGCCGGACCTGGCGTCCGGCCCCTTTTTTACTGCCAGCAAACAAATGAGTTACAGAAAACAAGCATAAATCTGCCCGTGAGGCTTGACATCGGGGCTGTTTAATACTAGTATTAGTAATCATTACTATTATTAAGTGAGGATTGTTATGGAATCCAGCCCGAGAATGACAAAGCAGAGACAGGTGATCCTCGAGGAGCTGAGGATGATGCATACGCATCCCACCGCCGACGAGCTTTACGAGCGCGTCCGCGACAGGCTGCCGCGGATCAGCCTCGGGACGGTCTACAGGAACCTCGACAAACTGGCAGGTTCCGGTATTATCAGGAGGCTAGACTATTCGGGCTCGCAGATGCGGTTCGACGGGGACCTCCACGGCCATCAGCACATCAGATGCATCTCATGCGGACGGATCGAGGATATCGGTGGATCTCCGGAGCCTACCCGCTGTGACCGAGAACTGCTCGCCGGTTCGGGATACAGGCTCGTCGAGCGCAGGGTCGAGTACGTCGGGATCTGCCCCGGGTGCGATGCGGGGAAAAAGGGGAATCAGTAAAGTTGAGCATAACAGCCCCAGAAAGAAGGAAGCTGAAGAGAGCTCTCGAGAAGCTCTACGAAAGGTACGACGGGAGGAAGTATGTCGATCCCGATCCCCTCGTCTTTCTCTACGGCTATCCCGATGTCCGCGACAGGGAGATCGTCGGCCTGATCGCATCGTCCCTCGCGTTCGGAGGGGTCAGGCAGATCATGGGGAGCGTCGAGAAGGTCCTCTCCCCGATGAGCGGATCCCCCCGTGAATTCGTTACGAACACCACGTCGAAGCACATGGCGAAGATATATGATGGTTTCAGGCACAGGTGGGCGGCGGCGGACGATCTCGTCCGGATGCTCACAGGCGTGCGATCGATGATAAAGAGCTACGGTTCGCTCGAGAAGGGATTCACAGCGGGGATGAGTGACGACGATGTTGATGTGATCGCGGCTATGACGAGATTCGCATCGGAGATAGTCTGCGTCGGCAGCGGCCCCGGCACCTGTCTTATACCCGATCCGTGCAGGAAGAGCGCATGCAAGAGGCTCAATCTCTTCCTGCGGTGGATGGTCCGCAGCGACAATGTCGATCCGGGGGGCTGGGACGGGGTGCCCGCCGCAAAGCTGATCATCCCGCTCGATACTCATATGTACAGGTTCGGTTCACTTCTCGGCATGACTGAACGGAAGCAGGCGAACCTCGCGACGGCGAGGGAGGTCACCGCTGAATTCGCCAGGATGTCGCCCGACGATCCTGTGAAGTACGATTTCGCGCTGACAAGACTCGGCATCAGGCGCGACGACGACCGCGGCGAATTGATGTCGAGACTCGGCATCATGGCCGCAGCGAAATAGACGGAGTGATCATGATGGAGTTTATTCAGGAAATCCTGCTGCAGACCTGGGAAACGTTGAGGGAGATGTCGCCATTTCTCCTCTTCGGATTCCTTATAGCGGGGATCCTGTTCGTTTTCGTAAAGCCGGAGTTCGTCGAAAGGCACCTCGGCGGAAAAGGTATTGTCCAGGTCGTGAAGGCCTCTGTTCTCGGGGTGCCGCTGCCCCTCTGTTCGTGCGGCGTGATTCCCGTGGCTGCCTCGTTGAGGCGTCACGGCGCGGGGAAGGGAGCGACGACCTCTTTCCTGATCTCTACTCCGCAGACGGGCGTCGACAGTATCATGGTGACGCTGAGTCTTCTCGGCCCGGTATTTGCCATATTCAGGCCCCTTTTCGCATTCATCAGCGGGGTATTCGGCGGCTCGATCGTCAATGCCCTTGACAGGGAGGACAGCGGGAGTGAGCCCGGGCATCCGGTCTGCACCGACTGCGACGAAGATGGCGGCCACAGGAGCGCAGGTATCGGGGGCATGATGAGATACGGGTTCCACACTCTTCCCAGGGATATCAACAGGGCCCTGATCATCGGGATCATACTTGCCGGACTGATTGGCGCGCTTGTCCCGGACGATTTTTTCGCTTCGGTCCTTGGAGGGGGTATCATCGCGATGCTCTTGATGATGGCCGTCGGGATCCCCATATATGTTTGCGCCACGGCATCTGTACCGATCGCCGCCGTTCTTATTGCCAAGGGTGTCTCGCCCGGCGCGGCGCTTGTTTTCCTCATGACGGGCCCCGCAACCAATGCTGCGACTATCATGACGATATCGAAGGTGATGGGAAGGCGCACCGCGGTGATATATCTCGCCACAGTGGCGATCAGCGCGATTGTCGGGGGCCTGCTGCTCGATGCGATCTACCATGCCGGTTCTTTTCAGGGCACTATGGAACAGATGTGGATGCTCCCCGGCTGGTTGAAAAGCGTCAGTGCGATCCTGGTCACTGCCGTGATCATCGGCTCGTTTTTCCGTCTCCCGAAGGAGAAGCAGCCGGAAATAGAAGACAATGATGGTAACAGCATGAAGCTCAAGATAGAGGGAATGACCTGCGAGCACTGCGTCAACAGCGTGACGAGGGCTCTGAAGGAAAGCCGGGGCGTTACATCAGCCCTGGTCGATCTCAAGAAAGGAGAAGCGGTTGTAAGGGGCGGGGATCTGGACCTGTCCCTGCTCAGGGAGGCGGTAGAGAGCCTCGGATACAAGGTGACCGGATCGGATGATTCCGGGACTTGATAGATAGATGGAAGAGGAGTAGACTGATTAACCCGATCCTAGGGAGGCAACGGAAATGTCATTGAAAGGTACGAAGCCCGAGAAGAATATCCTCACCGCATTTTCCGGCGAGTCGCAGGCGCGCAACCGCTACACGTATTTCGCCAGTAAAGCTAAGAAGGAAGGTTTCGTGCAGATCTCCGAAATATTCACGGAGACGTCGAACCAGGAGAAGGAGCACGCCAAGAGGCTGTTCAAGCTTCTCGAGGGCGGAGATGTCGAGATCACCGGGACGTTCCCCGCGGGTGTCATCGGTACGACGCAGGAGAACCTGAAGGCAGCGGCCGGCGGAGAGAACTACGAGTGGACCGAGATGTATCCGGGATTTGCCAGGATCGCCCGCGAGGAGGGCTTTGCCGAGATCGCGGATATTTTCGAGGCTATCGCCAACGCTGAGAAGCAGCACGAGAAGAGATACAATGATCTGAGGGCCAACATCGAGAACGGCACCGTCTTCAAGAAGGACAAGCCGGTTGTCTGGCGCTGCCGCAACTGCGGGTACCTGCACACCGGTGAGGAGGCTCCGGAAAACTGCCCCGCTTGTGCTCATCCGAAGGCGCATTTCGAGGTGCTCGGAGAGAACTGGTAGATAAACGATCCAATTAATAGCGAAAGGAGCCGGAAATGGCAAAGAGACTCGAAATATACAAATGCGACATGTGCGGTAACATCGTAGAGGTGCTCACCGGCGGAGCGGGCAAACTCGTCTGCTGCGGCCAGGAGATGAAGTTATTCGAAGAGAAGACCGCTGATGCCTCGACCGAGAAGCATGTGCCCGTCATCGAGAAGATCGACGGCGGATACAAGGTCGTCGTGGGCAGCACGCTTCATCCGATGGAGGAGAAACATTTCATCGAGTGGATCCAGCTGGTATCAGGCGACGCGTCGATCAGGGCCTTCCTGAAGCCCGGCGAGGCCCCTGAAGCTGTCTTCAAGTGTGATTTCGAAAATGTCTCGGCCCGTGAGTACTGCAACGTGCACGGGCTGTGGAAGGAGGAATAGACAGAGATGATCCCCGACAAGATCAGCAAGGCCTTTAACGAACAGATCATGTACGAGTTCTACTCGTCGTATCTCTATCTCTCGATGGCGGCCTGGTTCGGGACCGAGGGCCACGAGGGAATGGGACGTTATATGCGCGTGCAGGCCATGGAAGAGATGACGCACGCGATGAAGTTCTTCGACCACATCCTCGAGAGAGGCGGCGAGCCCGAACTGCTCGCTGTCAAGAAACCCCAGGTCAAGTGGGATTCGCCGCTGGCGGCGTTCGAGAACGCACTCGCTCACGAGCAGTTCATCAGCGGCCGGATCAATGACCTGATGACACTCTCGATCGCCGAGAACGACCATGCCTCGAGGACGATGCTCCAGTATTTCGTCGACGAACAGGTCGAAGAGGAAGACAGCGCTTCGAAGAGCGTCTATGCCGTCAAGATGGTCGGCGACGGAGGACAGGGACTCCTGATGCTCGACCGGGAATTCGGTTCACGGGTCTTCAAGATCCCGCTCTCTCCCGAGTTCGGCAACACGGCGAAGTAACGGTCATTCGGAATGACGGGGGGAGGCAGGGACCTCCCCCGCGTTCCGGCAGTACAAGTATCAAGGAAGGAAGCTGGCGATGAAGGCATGCAGAGCTGTGCAGATCTCCGACAACGTCTACTGGGTCGGAGCGATCGACTGGGATATCAGGAACTTTCACGGCTATTCGACCGATCGCGGTACGACATACAACGCCTATTTGATAATGGCCGAGAAGGTAACGCTCGTGGATACCGTCAAGGCGCCATTCCGCGATGAGCTGCTTGCCAGGATCAGGTCGGTCATAGAGCCGGAAAAGATAGACTATATCGTCTCGAATCACGCGGAGATGGATCATTCGGGATGCCTGCCGGCAATGATCGACATCGTCAAGCCGGAGAAGATCTTTGCTTCCGTGAAGGGGGTCGAAGCCCTCTATCTGCATTTCGGGCTTAAGGGCATCACGGCGGTCGAGGACGGGGGCGAGATAGACCTGGGGAACATGAAGCTCACCTGCCTCGAAACGAGGCTCCTTCACTGGCCCGACAGCATGGTCTCCTACCTAGCCGGGGACAAGGTCCTCTTCTCGCAGGACGGGTTCGGGATGCACCTCGCCTCGAACGAGCGTTTTGACGACGAGCTCGACGACTACATACTCTATCACGAGGCGGCGAAGTACTATGCCAACATCCTCCTGCTCTATTCCCATATCGCGGCGAAGGTAATAAAAAGAATAGAAGACAGCGGGCTGGAGATAACGACGATCGCCCCGGATCACGGTCCTGTATGGCGATCGAAGATCCCGTGGATAATGGATCTCTATAAAAAATGGTCCGCCAGGGAGCTGAAGAAGAAAGCGATCATTGTTTTCGATTCGATGTGGGACAGCACGCGCATGATGGCCCGCGCGATAGAGGACGGGCTGACCGAGGGTGGAGTTCATGTGAAGGTGCTCAACGCAACGGCGACCAGCCGGGCCGAGGTCGTCACCGAGCTGATCGACGCAGCTGCGCTTATCGTCGGGTCGCCGACTCTGAACAACCACATCTTCCCGTCCGTTGCCGATATTCTCACCTACATCAAGGGGCTCAAGCCCACAGGCGTTGTCGGCGCATCGTTCGGATCGTACGGCTGGAGCGGCGAGTCCGTCCGTGTGCTCAATGCCTGGCTTGCGGACATGAAGATCGAGCTGGTGGGGGAGGGGGTCAGGGTGCAGTATGTTCCCAGGTCCGAGGACCTCGAGAGATGCAGGCAGCTGGGCCTCGATGTAGCGAAGAGAATAGAAAATCTGCCCGATCCGTTGATCGTCACCAAGGTGTGCACCTGAGAGAACATTCGGACGGCCTGTAACAGATTGAATGGCCCCGGTTTATATAGCCGGGGCCTTGCTGTTTTTGCCGTTGACAGGGCGCTCGTCCCCTATTATACTGGTATATAGGTACCGCAATACTCAAATAAGGAGATGACTTGCAGGGTTCCCTGAGAATATCCGAAGCCGCTTCGCTGGGCCTTCACACTATGGTCTACCTCGCGGGCGATCCGTTGAGGCACCATTCAGCTGGAGTGCTGGCAAGGGTGATCTGCGTATCGGAGGCTCATCTGGCCAAGGTCCTTCAGGTGCTCGTGAAAGCCGGCCTGCTTGTTTCGGTCAGGGGGGCCGAAGGGTGGGTTCCGGTTGGCGCGCAATACAGAGGATATTACCCTGCTGGATGTTTTCGAGGCGATAGACGGGCCGTTCGATCCCGGGGAGTGCCTCATGCACGACAGGACCTGCGGCCAGATGGGGTGCCTGTTCGGTGACCTGCTCGGTGACATCAACCAGCGGGTAAGATCATATCTGGGCGGTAGAAACCTCGAAGACGTCAAATGGGTCTATGAATCGGCCAGTGACAGGAAGGCGAATCTCAATGAAGCGTAAGATAATCACTATCGATGACGAGAAGTGCAACGGATGCGGAGTCTGTATTCCCGACTGCCCCGAGGGAGCGCTGCAGATGATCGACGGCAAGGCGAGACTGATCAGCGATCTTTTCTGCGACGGGCTGGGCGCCTGCATCGGTACATGTCCGGAAGGAGCCATATCGATCGAGGAGAGGGAAGCAGAGGCTTACGACGAAACGAAGGTCATGGCCAATGTCGTCAAGCATGGCGCGAATACGATCAAGGCGCATCTCGCTCACATGCAGGACCATGGCGAGGATGAGTTCCTTCGCGAGGCGATAGCGTATCTCGTGGAGAACGACATCGAGGTTCCCTCTGAATTCCTCGATTCAAAGTGTGCCTGCGATGAGATCGGCGAGGCGCCGGTAGTACAGGGCCCCCCTGCCGGCGGCGGGTGCCCCGGCGCGAGGTTGATGAATCTCGATAAGGAGACTTCTCCATGTGTGGATGAACCCGCCCCGGTTGAGGCGAGGCCCTCGAGGCTCAGCCAGTGGCCCGTCCAGATAATGCTTGTTCCGCCGCATGCGCCCTTCCTCAACGGGGCCGACCTGCTCTTCGCGGCCGACTGCGTCCCCATCGCCTACCCCGAGTTTCACGAGAAGCTCCTTAAAGGCCGTGTATGTCTCATCGGATGCCCCAAGTTCGACGATGCGCAGCACTACCTCGAGAAGATCACTGAGATGTTCAAGATCAATGATATCAAGTCGGTCATGATCGCCTACATGGAGGTCCCATGCTGCGGGGGTATGACGAGGATAGTCGAAGAGGCGTTAAAGGCCTCCGGCAAGAATATACCTCTGGCGAAGCAGATGATCGGGATCAAGGGCAACGAGATCTAGGCTGGTTTCAGGTCGTCGAGCCAGGTCGCTTTGGGATCGAACTTTCTCTTGAAGAACTTTCCATCGTTCTTCGGATTGCGCGCTTGGTGGAACCTGAAGTAGATGTAATCATCGTCCAACCCGACTATGGAGATTTTTCCGTCCCGGTGTGACATGACGTAACGGTATCTCTTGCTGTATCCGTCAAGCAGTGATCTGGACTTTTCTACTATCTCAAACCCTCTTGCGAGAGGTACCTGAAACAGTTTCTTCACCCTCTTGACGGGACGGCACTGGAAAACATAATAGGGGATCACGCCCATCCCGGTAAGGGTCCTCTGCAGTGCAGCCATGGTCTCCGGGTCATCATTCACACCCTTCATCAGGACTGTCTGGTTGTTAGTAACCACCCCGGCGCGCTGGAGCATATTGATAGCCTTGCGTGAGGCGGACGTGACCTCTCTCGGGTGGTTGAACTGGGTGCTGACGAAAATCCGTTTTTTCCTGATCGATGTCTCCTTGAGCAGCTCGTACAGCTCCCTGTCCTCGGTGATCCGGCGCGGCATGGTTACGGGGACCTTGGTGCCGATACGGATAAAGTCGAGATGATCTATCTCCGAGAGTTTTTCGATGTACTTTCTGACCACCCTCGTGGGCATGGAAAGGGGGTCGCCTCCGCTGAGAAGGACATTGTTGATCTCGGGATGCTTTTTGATGTATCTGACGGCGTCGGCGAGCCTGTGAACGGTCTCCTCCGTCGGCAGGCCGACGAGCCTCTTTCTGAAGCAGTATCTGCAGAAGGTCGTGCACTTGTTGGTAGTCAGAATAAGGGCCGTTTTCCTGTACTTGTGCTGAAGGCCGGGCAGTTTCGTGTTCTGCTGTTCTCCGCTCTGGTCGTATATACCGGCGCGGTCGAGCTCGCCTTCCGACGGTATCGTCATCTTTCTGAGGGGATCATCCGGATCGTTCCAGTCGATCAGTGAGGCGTAATACCTCGTGATACTCATAGGGTGCCTGTCAGTGACCTTACGCAGCTTTTTTCTCTCTGAAGCCGACATATCGACGAGTTCGGTCAGTTCCTCAATCGAGGTGATATTATTTCTGAATTCCTTTTCCCAGGGCACTTCGTCCCCCTCCCATAGTAGAATACGGGTAATCGGATAACCGTTTGAGCGGATTTGCTGATATCAGTAAGATAGTGTTCTGAAGCAAACCAGCGGAAATGAAACCGTACACCGATTCCGTACAGCTTCAACTGGAAAATAACATATGCCGGACATGATTACCAGCGCTATTAAAAGAAAGGAGCCATGCCCCTTAAGGGACACGGCTCCTCCGTCCCGGATCTTAGCAGGAGTTGCTAATTCGACGTTTTTGTCCTCACATGGATCCTCGAGTCCTTTGAAATCGAGAAACCCGCAAAATCCGTATCGAGCAGTCCATTCTGGTCAGTAACCACAATATGTCCGTCAACTACCACCTCGACGTTACTTATTCTGATTTCTCCTTCTCCGACCAGGTAATACGAGGGCTTCCCCGTGGCGATATTGGGAAGTTCACTCAGGAAATAATTGCCGTCACCCGAGCAGAACCTGCCGGATTCTCTCTCAGGCCTCTCGGTAGCCGCTGCCAGCGACGGCTCCTCGTCAAAAGGTCGTGTGTACGGCTCATAGACCAGCTCGATCCCCTCCGGCACGGATTCAGTAGTTTCAGAAGGGCTCAACGATACATTATGCATGAGGATGCCGAATTTTTCGTCGACATCTGCAGTCTCAACCGCCTGGCGATAGTAGCTGACGAATTCAATCAGCTCCTTAAGCGTTTCTCTGCACATCTCGCATGCCTCCAGATGGGATCTGAAATCCCATTCACCGGGCTGAAACAGATCCGCCACAATTGCTGCCGGATCTTTTTCAAGAGCGCCTGCCGCTCCTGCCCCTCCTAGTGCTCTAATGGCAAGTGCTTCCAACCTTCCCCTAGGGATACATCCTTCGGGCGTATTGCATCTTTACACACTTGTTTCATCCCTCTACTGGAGACATTTCAGATATCTGCACGAATCTTTTTTAAAAAATTATCCCATAGCCCCTTCCAGAAGTTCTGGAAGCTGCCCATATACTTCTCTCTGTATACCTCGACACTGCATCCGTCGATTTGCCTGCCCAGCGCTTCGTGGTGCTGGATCTTCCTGCCATGGATGATTATTTCCTCAAGCATGTCCCATCCGGCCTTCCCGAACGCTTCCCGACATCCCGCCGATCCACCCTTCCTCCAGCCGTAAGTCGCCGTGGTTTCGTCAAGCGCCTCCCTGGCCAGCTGGAACATCTCCTTCTGAAGGTATTCCTGCATCGGATCCATTTTCGTAGCTTCGATCTTCTGTGGGATGAACCGGGTCTTGATCAGCTCGTAAACCGAGGTCCGCAGTGTGGATATGTGGAGACAGCAGTCATATTTATCATTCCCGAGTAGCCAGTCGAATATCATGCCTACCATACGGCCCGGCCTCTCCGAGCCCCTCAGAAGAGGAGCGCAGCCGGCGATGATCTCGTCCGCGGTCACCCGTCGCCCTGTCGACTTTTCCAGCTTCTCGAGGTCGGTAACGATGGAGCCATGTCGCCTGAATCTCGGATCGGCCGTTATATGCCGCGCAACGGCAGTGTAGACGTAGTGAAGCAGTCTCTTTTCGGCCTCGGAGATCTCACTCAGCTTGCTGCTGAGATTGACCCCGGATATGCCCTTGAGGAAATAGAACAGATCCTTCTTCTCAGTCTTGTCGTCTCCGGTGAAGAATCTCAGGATGAGATTTGTGATCTCAAGGAAATTATCCTCGCCTCTTGTCGAGTAGGGAATCTCGGCGGTTATATGCGCAATTTCGTCGAACTCGTATGACACAGTGCTGAGGAAGTACCAGGCGGAAGCCTTTGCTTTCATCTCGAGCTCGGCGACCGCCATACCGAACAGGGCGATGTAAAGGGTCCTTATATCCCTTCGGACAGTCAGCTCGGCCGCGTCGATCTCCTCGTCAGAGAGCTCCGTGCCTGCCAGCGGCGCGAACATGTCCCGGATATTCTCCGCCGCCTTGTAGAGGCTGTCGAGATCGGCGTCTTCGAGGATCCTGGATTCGCTTAATTGCCCGTTATCGTCCGTTTCAGTCACCCTCTCCCACATGTTTCAGGTAGGATCTGTTTATTGTCGGTTCGGCTACCCAGTTCTCGCCGTCCCAGAACCGGACACCTTCGAGGAGTTCTTTTTCGTCCTGCTCTTTCCCGGCGTATTCGACGGCGGTTATGCTGAAGGGCTGATTTCTGCCTTTATAATTTCGCAGGACCACTTTGGCGTCGATGACGGCCATGTTCTCTCCGATAGTATATATTACATCCTCGGCCCTGCTTTCCACAATTATACTGAATGTGTCGGCGTTGTGGAGGATCTTCGCATGCAACGGATACATCCAGCTGGGAAACCTCTCGAAAAGGTGAAAGGAAGGCAGCCTGACATAGTATTTCGCGATATCTCTATCCTTGCCCGGAACGCTGTAGCAGTCTCCCCTGGGGGACGATCCATCTATATGATCAGGATCGAGGACGACGAGGACGGGAGCATCCAGGGAGATGTTGTACCCCGTCAAGAGGAGTTCGCTGTTTCCGTCTCCATCGATATCACGGGCACCGATCTCAGAAAGAAATCCTTTGTGGAGGAAGGTCTTGTTCAATCCGTCCTCCAGCGTGAATCTGATAAGGGAAGCCGGGGCTTCTGTCTTATGGTGAGTTCCTATAAAGAGATAACCCTGTCCGAATTCCTCGCTGAATGGAGCGGACGATCTTATCGTCTGCATGGCTACCTTGACAGCTGTCCGCTCCATCTCCGGCCCCATTAGCGCAGCCTCGTCGTAGACATATCTGTGCATGGGCCGCCCGTTTTTATCGAATATCAGGATGAACAGCTTGTTGCGGGCTGGATCATATACGTCCAGTTCTCGTGAGTTGAAAAAGGCGCACACTATTTCGTCACCTTCGTCCTCGAGAAAATCGCCAAAAAAGACCCTTCGATACGAACCTTTTTTCGGCGGCATGAATCCGACGTCATATGTCGCTATCACGATTCCCAGTCTGTTTTTCATGACCAGCAGATTCTTCCTGTCATCGATCTGTGCGATTGTACTGTCTACCGCTACGCCTGCTTGTGCCAGGTACGATCTGTTCATCGTCGGTTCTTTAGCCCAGTCCTCGCCGTCCCAGTAACGGATCCCGGTTCTGAGCGCCTCCTCGTCTCTTTTTTTCTCAGGGTAATCAAAACCGGCCAGGCTATCTGAGCCCTGGATCCCCTTATCGCCGAGGCTTTCAAGGACTTCCGTGCGAACACACTCCATATTGTCGCTCATGTAGAATCTTATATTGTTTCCCATGTTATGGACAGATACGATCAGTCCTTCCTGGTATTTCTTGATCGTGGGGACAAATGGAAACCAGTCGTTTTTATTGGGCCCATAACCGGAGAAGTCAGGGAGGCGAAGATAATACTTGGCGATATCCTTCTCGAATTCGGGTATGTCGTAGTCCTTGCCCTCCGGAGAGGATCCCTGCATGTATCGCTGGTCCAGGACGACAACAACGCAGGATTTCAGGATGTTGTTGTAACCGGAAAGGACAACGTCCGGGATCCCGTCGAAATCGACATCCTCCAGAGCTATATGGAAAAGATACCCCTGGTGCAGGAAGATCTGTCTGGAGAAATCCTCCAGCGAGAGGTTGATAACAGATCCCGGTCTGCGGCTGGCGTGATGAACCAGGGCGAGGAAGTTGCTTCCCCCCTGCTCATTCCTGAAGACAGTGGAGCGGAGTGTGCTTGTGAGAGCAAAGGCTGCGCCGTCAGGATTCATCTGATCACCCAGCAGTTCCTCGTCATCGTATATATAGCTGAACCGGAAGAGGCCCTCGTTGTCGAAGCTGATGAAATGAAGCCGGTTGTAGCGGGACGAAGAATTCAAGTGCCGCGAATCGGAAAGAACGCATAACGCTTCGTTATCCCCGTTACCGTCAAAATCACCTATAAAGATTCGGTTTTTATCATTCTTTCCTTCGGCGACCGCAAAGTCCAGTTCGTGGTCTGTGATGAGGCGGCCGAACTTATTGGTGATCGTGATCCTGTTTCCACTGGCAGTGACCTTTGCGATATCCCGCCTGAAATACGGTTGTACGATTAGGAGTAAAACGATGATCAGAGCCGTAAGTGACGCGGCTGCAAACAAGTGCTTCCTCCACATGAACAACCGCTGAAGCAGGGGCTTGCCCGCGGGGGTCATGCTTCTTTCGGTCACTCTTGAATCGCGGAACATCCCGGCGACATCCGGGGCTGGTACAAGATCGAGTTTTCTCGAGGGATATTTACCGGATAGAGCGGCAAGTTCCTTCTCCGCCGTAGCGACATTGTCTGCCGGGAGGATGAGCTTCGAGAACCTGGAGAAGAAGACGGCACGAACCTTTTCGGCGATATGTGAATCCTCGACGGCCAGGATCTTCCCGTCAGGATCTACTTTGCCTGTGAAAGAGGTGCAATTGTCGAATTTTAATCTATGCCTGTAAAGGTCGAGGCTGCTGAGGACAGATATGAGCAGGGCTGTGATGGCGAGTCCCGCGGAACCTCCGGAGAGTCTCTGGATCGCCGAAGCGGGGAAGGATGCGATCTCGGGGAGGGATATCCGGTATTCCCTCGGCACCCTGAGAATGCCTTTTATCCCCATCACTGTGGCTGCGTAATTCTCCGCGATTCTTACGGCAGTGTGGATCTGGCTCTCGAAGATACTGTTGGGCTCGGCCGATATGTGGTCGAAAGTAATAGCCGGATCGAATTTCTTCCTGATGCTCCACTCTCCGGTGATCCTGATCTCGACACGGGCCTTTATGACCCGGCCCGTGCTGAACGGCGTCTTTCCCGTGTTATAGGTCGATACGAGGGGGAGGCCGACCGTACCCCAAGCGCTTTCCCTGAAGAACCCGCCCGTTCCGGTCTCGCTCTTCCCGCCGATATCTACCATCGGCCCGGCTTCCGGGCTGTTGCCTTTCAGAACGGCCGAGATCGATTCGATCTCCTTCCGGATCCTCGACAACCCTGCTTCGACTCCCGCGGGAATATAATCACCCGTCGCGAGTTCGATATCTCCGACTACCTCGTTCAGTGATTTCAGGCCCTCGTATCCGAACGAGATATATGCCTCTGAGATAAAGGTGTCCATGATGATGGGGGTGAAGCGGGCGAGCTGGAGGGTGTAGAATGCCGGATTGGCGCTCTTGAGCTGAGCAAGCAGGATGGCTGCGGGCTCAGCGAGAGACAGGCCTTCTTTCTTTCCCCTGAGCTTCAGGTAGAGGTGCTGAAGAAGATCATCGATCTCTCTGATAGACAGGTCGAAGTCGTTGGTCAATTGTGCCCCGCCTGGTCAAATCTCCCGCGGTTACCCTTCCGCGGCGGTTCGATTATTCGAAACTGATTAATTTTAAACGATAACGGGCATCCAAATCAAGGATTCCAGAAAAAATGTCATTGATACTTGACAGGCAACGATGTTGATAGTATCTTTACTATAGTTATAGTAGACAGGGGAAATATCAGGGGAGAGGCAATGGCAGGACAGGATAAACTGACTCCCGTCGAATGGGAAATAATGGAGGCAGTCTGGACACTGGGCGACGCTCCATCAGTCCGGGAAGTGCTCGAGCATGCCTTTCCAAATGGAGAGAAAGCCTACACGACCGTTCAGACTGTTATGAATACACTTGAGCGAAAGGGATTTCTCGGGCGGAAGAAGACAGGGATGGTCAATTTCTATCGTCCGGTCCGCTCGAGGGAAGAGATGGAAAAAGAGGAGATGTCGTCGATCGTCTCGCGAATATTCGGGGGCTCGAAACCGGCCCTGGCCAGCTCGCTTCTCTCCCTCGAGGGGCTGGAACTCGAGGAACTCGAGCAGATCAAGGAAATACTCGCCAGGCGCGAGAAGGAGCTGAAGGAGGATAAGAAATGATCCAGATGCTCAACAGCGCCGGAGCGGTCTGGGGGGAGTTCTTTCTCCTCGCCGTTATACAGAACACGATCTTTCTCGGTCTTGTCTTTACAGCGCTCCATCTTCTGCGCAACGCGCCGGCCCGGGTGAGATATCTCGTGGCGCTGGCGGGTCTTGTCAAGCTTGTGCTGCCGCCCTTCCTGCGCATCCCGTTGCTCCCGGCGATTCAGGAGAAAGCGGCAGACGGGTACGGCGGCCTGATCCCGTTCGTGACAGGTTCCATCGGAGGATCTGCCGTAGATACCTCGACGGTGGTGGGAGAGGGCTTAACCTCCGCAGGGGCGCTTCTGGGGATCTGGGCGCTCGTCGTGCTTGCCGGGCTGGTATATTCGGTCGCAGGTTCGCTCAGGCTCGCATCGAGCCTGAGCGGAGCTGCGCCTGTCAGCCAGGAAGATATCCCCGTGGTTCCGGGCGTAGAGGATGTCCGAATACTGAGGTCCGAAAGGATCGCGATGCCGATCACCGTTGCTTTCATGCCCGGACGGATATACGTCCCGGCGGCGTGGGACAGCTGGACCCCGAGTTGCCGAGGGATGGTCCTGATGCACGAGATGGCCCATCTGAAGAGACGTGACGGCATTGTCCTGATATTGCAGATATTCGCGCGAGCGATCTATTTTTTCCATCCGCTCGTCGCCGTTCTCGATCGCAGGCTCTCCGAGTACAGGGAGATGGCCTGCGACGACGCGACGGTCGGAGGGGACAGAGACTCCGGTGTGGAGTATTCCAGGTACCTGGTCGAAATCGCTGAATCCGTGGTGCGGTGTCCCTCCGTATGCGGTTCGGCGTCCGCCCTGATCAGGCGGAAGAATGAACTGCTCAGAAGGGTTAGTTATCAGCTCGAGGAGGGCAGAATGCGTTCTATATCAAGGACCAGGGTTCTGATACTGGCAACGGTGATAGTGCTGCTGGCAGTATCCCTCTCGTGGTATCGCGGAAACGCGTCCGCGGGAGACGATTATCCGGCGCCTCCGAAACCGCCGAAGCCTCCGTCAGAGGCAAGTGAAAGCGGGAAGAGGGTGGTGAACGTGTCGCTCGAGAGTGACGGCGTTGATATCGACGGAAAGTCGATCGTCATGTCGCATCTCAGCGAGGCGCTCAAGTCTGTGGGCGGGGATGACCCAGGCAGCGTCATGGTGAAATTCGTCTGTGCCGACGATGTGCCGATGGGAGATATCCGAATCTTTCATGAAGCGCTGACAGAGGCCGGGATCGACAAGATACGGTACGGCAACGGCGAAGGAGAGGGGCTCGCGCTGCAGCTTCCGCCGAAGGCCGCTCTCGACAGGCTCGAGGAGATGCCGGAAAAGATGATAATCGACGTGATCCTCTACGAGAATGGCGATGCTGATGTCGGATTTCGAAAAGTGAAACCCGATGAACTGGCAGGGGCTATCGAGGATCAGCTTACGGAGAATCCGTTAGCAATAGTCGTTATCCACAACGCCCAGAATACGAGTTACGGTGACTTCGCGAGGGTCCTGGGGCTCGTAAAGAATTGCGGCGCAGAGAGGATCGTCGTGAAGTTCAGCGACAGTGAGTGATGGAAACCAAAAGGGGCTTCCGGATCATCCGGAAGCCCCCTGCATTCTCTACTCGTACTTGAATGACTTGTCTGGATATTCGGGCGGGTCGGGCACGTCGACCGGCTCCTTCTTTATCAGCTCCCTGAGGTGCTTTATCGCCGCGTCGAGCTGAGCATCTTTCCCGTTAAATGTAGCGTACGGGAGGTTATCGACGATGATGTCGGGATCGACGCCGTGCCCCTCGATCAGCCATTTACCCTCCGGGCCGTAGACTCCCGTTTCGGCCGCCGAGGCCATTCCTCGGTCTGCGAGCCACGTCCTCATCGAGAGCCATATCTCGCCGCCCCATGTCCTCGTTCCGATCACCTTGCCAAGTCCAAGGCGCCGGAATCCTTCGGTGAACGCCTCACCGTCGGAAGCGGTCCGCTCGTTACAGAGCACCACGATATGCCCCCTGAATGCGTACTGCATGTTCCACGTCGGCTCACCCTTGCGCGGCTTCCAGTAGAACCAGGCCTGGCGGATCATCTTCTCGAGTATCCAGCTGTCGATATTACCGCCCCGGTTGTGGCGGACATCGATGATCAGTCCCCTGCGGTTGAAGACGGGGTAGAAGTTGCGTACCCACTCGGAGTAGTTCCCGCCTCCCATGGCGCGGAGATGGACATATCCGATCTCGCCGTCTCCTTCTTCCTCGACGATCATCCTCCTGCTGTATTCCCACTCGTTGTAGCGAAGGTTGCTCTCCTGGCGCGGTGTGATCGGCTTTACTATCGTCTCGAGCGGTTCCTTCTTTCCTTTCGGCATGAGTGTGAGGAGGACCTGCCTGTCCGCCTGGTTCTTCAGGAGCACTGCCGGGTTCTCTACACTGAAGACGGATACCCCGTTGATCGCCGTAATAACGTCGCCCTCGCCAGCCTTTACTTCGGGCCTCGCTAGCGGGGAGAGGTATTCCGGATAGTCGGGCTCTGTCCGGTAGATATGTTCGATCCTGTAGCCGCCGGCCTTTTCGTCCCTGACAAGCCTAGCGCCGAGCGACGCGGGGCTGATCTGGTCCTCGCCGCTTCGCCGGTCGCCGCCGAAGACGAATGTGTGAAGCGCTGAGAGTTCGCCGACGAGGTGAGCGATCAGGTCGTTGAGCTCGTTGCGGTCGGTGACCCGGTCGACGATCGGCAAGTGTCTTTCAAGCAGGCCGTCATAGTCGACGCCGTGCATGTCGGGGTCGTAGAAGAAATCTCTTTCGAGGCGCCAGGCCTCGACGAACATCTGCCGCCATTCCTCGCGCGGTATTACGGAGAAATTCCATGCGGAGAGGTCGACCTTCTTCTTCCCGGGCTTCGACGGGGGAGAGGTTGATGCGTCGATTACGTAGACACTGCTTTTCTTGCGAACGAGCAGTTTCTTGCCGTCGCCCGAGATCTCGTATCCGATTATGTCGTCGAGCAGGGTCTTTGTCTCGATGTCCGTGTTCGTGATCCCTGTGGCCTTGAGGTTCCGCTTCCCCTGGTAGGTGATCTCGCGGTCGACGACGAAGATTGCCTTGTCGTTGATCTTCAGGTTCGAGTAGGCACCTGCCGGCACAGGCACTTCGACGGTACGTTCGACGAGTCCTTCGAGCTCAATCTCGACCTTGACGTCTTCATCCTTTTCCTTGTCGTCGTCCTTCTTCTTTTTATCTTTCTTGTCCTCTTTTTTATCCCCGTCCTTTTTCCCATCCTTCTCTGCGAGGAAGACCTCGTCGTCGGGCAGGAAGGGCGAGCGCAGGCCGGGCTGCAGGGCGGTCATATAGATCTTCGTCGTCTTGTCGAAGAACGGCTCGGGCTGGCGCGGTCCCCACGGGCTGCGCACGAGCGATTTGAAATGGCGGTCGGAGAGGAAATATATCCATTTGCCGTCGGGGGACCAGACGGGGTTATCGCTGTCTACCCGGTCGGTTGTCATCGCGGTTGCCTTGCCCGTGTCGAGATTATACAGCATGATCCTTGAGTGAAGGTTCCCGGCGCTCACCACGTAAGCGAGCCATCTGCTGTCGGGTGACCACGCGAAATGATAGAAGCCGTATCTCTCGGACTGCGCGATACGCTTGTTCTTCCTGTTTTTAACATCGTAGATCCAGAGCTCGTAATCCTTGTCGTCGTAAACGAAATATTTGCCGTCGGGCGACGGGACGCCGGCGTACCGGAAGACCTTTCCGTCCGTTGTGAGCGTCTCCTCTTCGCCCGATCCCGCCGCGTCGAGTTTGACGAACTCGAGCTCGCCTGTCTCGTCGGAGAGAGCGAGTATCGATTTGCCGTCAGGCATGAATGCGGCGTTCCTGTATCGGACGCTGTTCTTTCTGGTGACCTGGACGAGCCGGCCCTTCTTGACCGGTGCGGTAAATACGAGTCCGCGGGCCGTCATGACGATATGGCGGGCATCGGGAGAGATGCCGAGTGAGGTTATGTAGGTCGATGGTTTCTTCACCCAGCGTTCCCGCGTCTGGTCGAAATCCGAGGCGAGGGTGATATCGAGCTTTATGTCCTCGCTTTTTTCGATGTCGTAGAGAAAGAGGTCGGCGACTCTCTGGTAGACGATCCTGCCGCCGTGCAGCGAAGGATGGTTGATGTCCCAGCCGCTGTGAGTGGTATGCTGGCGCGGATCGCCGCCTCTTTCGTCCATCGACCAGATGTTCATCGTACCGTCACGGTCCGTGGCGAAGTAGACCCGGCCGTTCCACCACATCGCCGCCTTGCTCGTGCCTGTGTAATCGGCGGTGAGGGGGACAGCTTCGACCTTGCCGGGTCCGAACTTCCAGAGGTTCTGAGCGGTGCCGCCCGTGTATCTCTTTGTCTGGCTTCCCTGGAATGGCAGCCGGGTGAAGTAAAGAGCGCCGTCGCCGCCGTATGACCCCTCGCTGGCCTGAGCGAGGGGGACGAGCTCGATATTCCCCGTATCGAGATCGATTGCGGCGAGCTGCATGTTCGGCAGGGTGGAGAATTTATATGTGGAGTAGAGGATCTTTCCGTCTGGTGTCCAACCCGAAACGATCGCTGTTTCTCCATCAAAGGTCCGTCGGATGGGCAGTCCGCCGTCGATCGGTATCGTGTAGACCTCTGTCGGTCCTTCGTACTGGGCGGAGAAGGCGATGAGAGCCCCGTCCGGCGATATCTCGGCGTTCGTCTCCCGGCCGTGATGGGTGGTAAGGCGCCTTGCCATGCCGCCTTCGGCTCCGACGACCCAGAGATCCCCCTCGGCGGTGAATACGACAGTATCGTTGTGAATGGCGGGGAACCTGTAGTAGCCCAGGTTGCCGGCAGCATTGAGTGATACAGGGATTATCAGAAAGAGAAGCAGAAGAATGCGTTTCATTCCTACCCCCTCGGAATGTTGAGAGAAACCGTTTCGGGAACAGTTCATTTTAAAAACTGCGGACTCCGGATTATACAACAGGGGGACGGGGATGAATCCAGAAATGTTTCGATGTGAGTCGGCGGTCTATCGTGAAGGAGCCGCGCCGTATCGTTCGGCGCGGCTCCTTCATTCGTATGAAATTATATGCCGGAGGCGGAAATTATTCAACCTCGATCGTCTCTGTCCGCAGGTCGCCGTAGATGACCCTCCAGTTCCCGTCATCGAGCTTCCAGCGCATCAGGATCTTGTCGTAGTCTATGGCGCCGACTTCCCCGCCGAAGTATTCGACCTCGACTCCGTCTTCGACGAGCCCGGTATAGAAGGCGCTGAAATTGCGCGTTTTGAGGATCTCCTTGAAGACTTGCGATCCCCAGAGCCCTTCCTTCTGAAGCCTGTCCTGGTTCTTGCGGATCTCACTCGCCGCCGTTTCGAAAGCGGGGTCGCTCGGGTATTTCCCATTCGTTAGCCTCGCGTACGCGCGCAGCCCCTCTATCTCGCCTTCCTCGTCCTCATTGGCCTTTCCGAAATCGAGGGTGCTGTAATCCTCCGGAACCTTGAACTCGAAATCCTCCTTCGAAAGCGAGGGATTCCACTGGAAATCATGCATCGTCTCGCGGACGACCACTTTGCCCTCGTCCGATTTGAACTCCCTCTCGATCAGCACGGGCCAGTGGGTCGATGCGTCTACCCAGAGGCGGACCGAACCCTCCTCGTACTGACCGGCCCACATCGCCGGGTCGTTGACCTCGATGCCCGAAACCTCTATGCCGCCTATATCACGGGTGCCTATATCCCTGTACTCGAATGAATGGAAGTACTCGACCATGTCCCGGGCACTGGTCATGTCAGTCATCTTCTTTGCGTCTCTGCTGGTAAGCCCGATCGTGAAATAGGACTTGTTCTTGTGGTGGAGCAGATGGATCGTCTGTTCTCTCGTTCACGGGAGTTCCCTTTCTCACACACAGGACGAGTAGGAGGGCCGGATTCTGTCAGGAAATTTCATGGTCGCTCTGTGCCTCATCGGAAGTGCATTATACCATTTCTGGCCCTTCAGCATTATGATATAGTTGATGCGTAAGTGGCTGAAAAGCAATTCAATGGCGAAACTTATACAGTCAGGGCGGAAATCATGATCTACGGGAAGAAATCTTTCAGATCACGTTTCGGGATTCTGTTGTCCGTCACGATCCTGGTGACGGTCTTCTGCTCTTCCTCTATTGCGGCGCAGGATCCCGTGATGGACTTTATCATCGCCGCCGATTCGATCTACAAGGCTGGGGGAGAAGAGGCGCTGGCAGGATACGTTAATTCAAATGTGGTCCTGGCCGGTGCCGCTGTACATCAGCTCATAGATATCGCGATCATTGTCGGCGACCAGGGGAACACAGCCGATGAAAAGGACAATATGGAATTCGCCGGACTGGTGGCCCGGATCTATCGGGATGGCGGAGGTGATCCCGCGCCGCTCGAGCTGACCGGGGTATACATGGCCTGGACAACGGAACAGCGCAAGGCGAGGGCGAAGGCAAAAATCCTCGAGGAACAGGCCGCGGAAGCCCGCGGAGCCCGGGAGTTTGAGAAAGCAGCAGGCATGTTCGCGCAGGCACTGGATATATACAGGGAGATCGGCGACAGCTACTCCGAGGCGATAGTCTACGGGAGCTACGGCGTCCTCTACTGGTATGCGGGAGATTTTGATTCGGTCTTCAAGTATTACGGGCAGGCGCTTGAAGCCAGGCGTTCGATAGACAACGCTATTCTCGAGGGAAGGACATTAAACGGCCTCGGTTCGGCCAACTTCGTTACCAACAGGTATGATTCGGCTGAAGCCTACTACCTGAAGGCGATCGACATCCGTAAAATGACGGGCGACCTCGGTGGGTTGGGTACATCGCTGACATACCTCGGCAATACTCATTACAGGACCGGACGCCTCGCTGTGGCCAGGGACTATTACGAAGAGGCCGCCGGCCTGGTCGGGAGCCTTGGTAATAAAACCCAGCAGATAGAGCTGCTCACCAGTGTGGCGAATCTCTATTCCGATATGGGACGCCTCAGCCGGTCGAACGAATCGTATCGGGAGGCGCTCGAGATCGCGGTCAGCTCGAAGAGTGCGCAGCATGAAATAACGATTCGCCTGAATATCGCTCTCAATCTCGCCAGTGAGCTCAGGTATAGAGAGGCGATGAAGGAGCTCGATATCGTCAGCGTGCTCCTTGAGACAACTCCGGGGCCGATCCATTCCGTGGAACTCCTGCGGAACCGCGGCCAGATTTACCTCGATACCGGCGAACTTGATCATGCCCGGGACGATTTCCTTTCATTCCTGCAGGCGGCGAAGGAGCTGGAGGATCCGGTGCTCGAGATGACTGCCATGGTCCATATCGGCTATCTGTGCCTCGAACTGGGTGCGTTCGACAGAGGGCTTGTATTTGCTGATTCGACGCTGGTTATGGCCGAACGGCTGGATGACGCATCGATCCTCACCAATGCTCATTCCCTGGCTGCGCAGCTGGAAGGCAGGCGGGGAAATTATCCCGCGGCTCTGGAGCACTGGGAAATAGCTCTCGAGCGCTCCAATGTGGACGGAGCAGAAACACGGGCACTACACAATGAGATCGGGATTGCCACTGTTACAGCGCTGATGGGGGAATCGGAGAAGGCTCGCGGTTTCTTCCTCAGTCTGCTGCCGCGTATCCGGGAGGCTGGCCTGGGACAATATGAAACGCACATTTTCATGGGCATCGCGCATACGTTCGAGGAATCCGATCCTGACAGCGCCCGGATCTATTACGGACGCGCTCTAACGATGGTAGAAACGATAGGGCTCGAAACGGGCAGCGCCGAGCTCGGCTCGAGTCTCCTGATGAGTTCGCGAAGGTTCTATTACGAAGAGGTCGCCCGGTACTACGCACGGATGGCTGTCCGGTCCGGAGATGATCAATGGTCCTCGGACGCGTTCAGGACGATCGAACGCGCCAAGGCGAGGGGGCTCCTCGAACTGCTGGAGGGATCGCTGGCAGGCGAACATTCTGAGCAGGAGGACGCAGTGCTTGACGAAATCTACAGCCTCGATCCCGCGTTTCCCGATTACAGAGCCGACCTGGAGAGACTGGAGCGCAGTTACAGGAAGATAAGGGACGAACGTCTCGAGGCAGCGACGGACAGGCTTGCTTCGCGTAGACAGGTCCGCAACCTGGAAGAAGTGATCGGCAGTCTGCCGAAAAATACGGTGATGTTCGCCTATGCCCTCGGGGACAGCACCTCGCAGCTCTGGGTGATCGACCGCAACGGGCACGATCTGTTTTCGCTTCCGGGCCGTGCGCAGATCGCCGGGGACGTGGACATGCTCAAAGCGGCGCTGACCAGGCCGGGTTCCGGTGACGCGATACTGGTCGCCAAGGCCCGCGAGCTTTACCAGTTGCTTATAGAGCCCGGGGAAGAGCGGCTCAGGAAAGAGAAACATCTCATCATTGTTCCCGACGGATGCCTCTTTGAGATCCCTTTCGAGGTCCTTATCGAACGGGAGGTGGATGAAGGAGCCGGTTGGCAGGAGATTCCTTTCCTTGTACGTTCGCGAGCTCCTCTCTACGCACCGTCCGCGTCGGTCTTTGTTGAACTTCGCGAAAAGAAGCAGACGAAGAAATACGGAACGGACATTCTGGCTGTCGGCGATCCGGACTATTCCTATCTGGAGGGGAGTGACGATCGCGCCCTGAGGCCTCTTCCAAACACCCGAGCGGAAGTCAAGGAGATAGCGGGTCTATTCAAGGAGGACAAACGAATTCTGCTGGTCGGAGCGGAGGCGAGCGAGGCGTCATTGAAAAAAACCCTTGCCGGGCACACTCCGCGGCTTATTCACATCGCGGCTCACGGTCTCGTTGATCCGGTGACTCCCGCAGCTTCGAGTATTGCTCTTTCGGCAGAACCAGGGGATGGAGAGGATGGTTTTCTCCATACTCTCGAGATCCTCGCTCTGCCTGTCGAATCGCGGCTCGTCGTCCTCTCGGCCTGTGAGACGGCGACCGGCAGGGTCAGCAGGGGAGAGGGTGTTGTCGGCCTGAGCAGGGCCTTTCTTGGCGCGGGCGCCTCGGCGGTTGTATCGAGCCTGTGGGCGGTTCCCGACGAATCGACGGCCCGGTTGATGACGGCATGCTACGAGAGGATGAAGAAGAAAAAGCGCCCGGCCGTCAGGGCCCTGAAAGAAGCAAAGCTTGAACTGCTCGAGAGCGGGGAGTACTCGCATCCTTTCTACTGGGCGTCGTTTATCGTGATAGGTTCGGAAAAGGCGCCGTGGTGAGAGGGCGCCGGGTTTCAGTCGTCCGTCTCGGACGGCCTGGTCCTACCGGTCTTGAGCCGGCTTCTGCGGCGCTTGTCCTCGAGGCGTTTCCTCCTGACACCGGCCGGTATCCCTCTCTTTTTCCTGGGGCGCCTTCTGACCAGCGCATCGCGAAGCAGCTCTGCGAACCTCTCTGACGCCGCTTCACGGTTCATCTTCTGCGTACGGTGTTTCTGGGAAACGACGCGGAGTATTCCCTCGCGGGAGATCCTCGTCGGGAGCTTTTCCTGGATTCTGGATCGCTGTGCGTCGCTGAGGCTCGGGGAACGGACGACATCGAATCGAAGCGTGGCCCGCGTATTGAGCTTGTTGACGTTCTGTCCCCCCGGTCCGCCCGAACGCGAAAAGGTGAACGAGATCTCGCTTTCAGGTATCGACAGATGTGAATCGATCCGTATCATATTTACATCCACACATTAAGATTGATTCATCTCCACGTAAGGGTACATCATGACAGTGCCTGAAGGGAAATCGATAATTCAATGAAAGGTGACCGCCGGTGAGGCGCAGTATCGTGTTTGTCATTTCAATAGTCGCGGTCCTATCGTGCATGACTTGTTCGATCACCGGGGCTTCTTCGGGCGGTATCGAGGTCGTATTTCTCGCCGGCGAGGGATTCATGATCAGCTGCGGTCATTCGAAGGTGCTGATCGACGCCCTGTTCGACCTCAATGTTGCCGAGGGAACCCCGCCGAGGGCCCATGACCACCTGCCCCCCGATGGTATTGCATGGATCGAAGAAGCGCGAAAGCCGTTCGACAAGGTAGATGCCGTTCTTGTCACGCATGCTCACGACGATCACTTCACTGCCGGGTGTACCGCCAGTTACATGCGCTCCAACGGGTGGGCAGTGCTGGCCGGCCCGAGGGCAGTGACCGATTCGCTGGCGGAATATTCCTGGCTTGCAGATGAAGCAGGAGAGAGGCTCGTCACCGCCGATGTCCCGGCCGGAGAGATAGATACCTTCATCATCGACGGACTGACCATATACGCCCTCGGGATCAGGCACACAGGATGTGAGAGCGGATCCGGCGCGGACTTCCCCTGCATCGATCACGTTGCGTGGCTCGTCGAGACCGACGGCTGCAGGATCCTTCATCTCGGCGACGCCAGGGCTGCAGCCGGGGAGTTCGAGCGATTTCCGTGGCTGCCCGGCCTGGAGATCGATATAGCCTTCGTGCCCTTCTGGTTCCTCCAGCAGGACGGTGGTGTCGATCTCATCAACCGGCTGATCGCACCGAAAACGGTCGTCCTGATGCACTGGAACAGATGGAACCGCGATGCTGTCGTCGAAGAGCTCGAGCGTAATCGCGATGGACTCCCGCCTACTGTGATCTTCAGCAAAGCGTTCGAAAAATTGAGCTTCTGAAGCCTGTTCCAGGTCCCGCCGCTCCCCCCGATTGTCTGTTGTAAACGGGAAGGATTAGTTCTAGAATAGGCGGGGCTGAAACACCCGTCGTACAGCATCGTGGAACCCGGAACTACAAGCGGAGGTAAGAGTTGAGGTGTTCACGCGTTATTGCAGGCCTGATATCCATAACGATCCTGCTGGTAATGTATCTACCCTCTCATGCGGAAGAGGAAGCCGGGGGTGTTTTCGGAACACAGAGCTTCGATGATTACGAGCGCCCGCAGTCATGCCGTTCCTGTCACGTGGATATCTACGAGCAGTGGTCCCAGTCGGCGATGGCGATGGCGTTCACCCACCACTGGGACGAGATAGAGTATTTTGATCTCGCGGTCAAGCATGCCGAAAAGAATCCCGACCTTGCCGGCGTTGTCGCCGGATGCAACGGCTGTCACGCACCCATCGCCTGGGTCTCGGGAGAGGGAGATCCTCCGAGGCCGGGAAGCGGCAGCAAAGCGGACGAGGGAGTCTCGTGCGATTTCTGCCATACGATTACGGGAAGGACAGGCGATACCTCCGTCAATTTCAACTACACAGTTGACCCGGGAAAAGTGAAGCGGGGAAACCGCGAGGGAGGCAAGAGCCCCCACCACAAGACGGAGTATCTCGATTTCATGCGTACCGCAGAATACTGCGGGATCTGCCACAACGAGAAGGATCCCTACGGTATCATGGTCAAATCGACCCAGCTCGAATGGGCTGAAGGCCCCTACGCCGCCGAGGGAGTTCCCTGCCAGAGATGCCACATGCCGGGCGCTGAAGGTCGCAGCGCGAATACGTCGACACGGGAGTTCCCCGACATCGCGCAGCATCTCTTTCACGGTGCTCACGATCCCGGCAAGGTGAAGGGCTCGATCGAGGTGCGGATGAATCCTGATATCCGCGAAGTAGAGCCCGGGGATGTCGTCGTGATAAGCGTGCAGCTTTTCAACGGCAAATGCGGGCACAAGGTCCCGAGCGGATCTGCCGAGGAAAGGCAGCTCTGGCTGCACGTCTCGGCGCACTGTCCGGGAGGAAAGGTCTACCACCTTCCCGTCGATCTGAAGGGGTTCGAGGGGGAGGGGGAGACGATCACGAGCAATGCGCTCGCCTACCAGGATATGGGAGAGATGCTCGGCGATCCCTCGTTCGCGGGACTGCCGCGTGACGCGCTCGAGCACGAGGGCGACAGGATATTCTGCCTGCCCTATTTCGATCCGCAGGGACGCAGGACTATCGCTCAGTGGAACACAAAGTCGCTCGGGACCGATTACAGGATTGGGCCGAGGGAAACGAAGATAGAGACTTTCACGTGGACGGTGCCGGATGACGTCGAGTTCGGCACGGTCGTCGTCAGAGCGGAGCTCAACTATCGCAGGCTCGTGAAATCGGTAGCCGAATTCCTCAAGGTGCCTGAAGACGAGACAGAGATGATCCGCGTCAACGATGCCGAGACCCGTTTTGAGGTAGTCGATTACTGATCGCATGCGCAGGAGGCGGAGAAATGGGTATCGAATTCAGGATCGATACAGAAGAAGGGATCGTTTACACGACCGTCAAGGGGGATCTCGATGTCGACGACATTATCGCCGGTCTTACCGAGATTATATCCCATGAGGATTTCAAGCCGGGGATGGGTGGTATATTTGACCTCCTTGCATCGAAATGGGAGTCCGATCCGGAAGAACTCAGAAGAATAGTCCGGTTCATAATAGAAAACACCGACAGGATCGGTCTGTCGAGACACGCAGTGGTCGTGGGGAGCGACAGGGCGTACGGAATGTCCCGGATGTTCGAGGTCTTTTCCGCAGCAACCACTGTCGATGTGCGGATATTCCGCGATTTAAATGAAGCGAAAAGATGGATGATCGAGGGGGCCAACGAAGAGGAATAACAGGGGATTTAAGAGGGAGGTAGAGCTTGTCGATTCAATCGGTCAGGATGAAGTCATCTGTTCTGGTCATCATCGCGGTTATGACAGCAGCCCTGCTTATACCGGATGATGCAGGCGCGATCCCGGCATTCGCGCGGAAGTACCGGATGTCGTGCACCACTTGTCATGCTCCTGTCCCCAGGCTGAAGGAGTACGGCGAGCAGTTCGCGGGCAATGCGTTCAGGCTCGAGAACAAGGAGCCGAAGAGGTTCTATCCCGACACGGGCGACGAGTTGCTGATGCTGCAGAGGGAACTCCCGATCGCGGTGAGGTTCGACGCCTATTTTCTCTATGACTACCACAAAGACTCCAACATGACCGACTTCCAGACGCCGTTCGGGGTCAAGCTGATGTCCGGCGGAAACATATCGAAGAACATCGGGTACTATTTCTACTTCTACATGTCCGAGAAGGGGGAGATCGCCGGCATCGAGGACGCATATGTACACTTCAACAACCTCTTCGGTGTCGATTTCGACCTGATGGTCGGACAGTTCCAGGTCTCCGATCCGCTCTTCAAACGCGAGCTGAGGCTTACCTACGCTGACTATCTCATATACAAGGTCAGGGTGGGGGATACATCGACGAACCTCACCTATGACCGCGGACTGATGTTTACTCTCGGAACGGAAATGGGCTTCGACATGGTCTTCGAGGTGGTGAACGGCAACGGGAAGGGAGAGGCCCATAACGGGTATCTCGACGAGGACAATTGGAAGAATTATCTGCTGAGACTCTCGCAGTCGCTCGGGCCGGTCCGTATAGGCGCATTCGGCTACGCGTGCAACTCCGAGGTGAACAACGGAGGCACGATGGTAGGGAACGAGCACTGGTACGGCGGGGCGGACGCGACGTTCGACTGGGAGGACAAACTCCAGCTCAACGTGCAATACGTATTCCGCGAGGACGAGAATCCGTGGTTTGAGATCACCGGGGGCACGAAGGTGGAGACCAGAGGCGGTTTCGCCGAGCTGGTCCTGGCACCGGGGGGAGAGGCCGGGAGGCACTGGATAGTTCTCCTGTACAACTACATCGATTCGCAGCAGAAGGAACTGAATGAAAACGAGGGGACCCTGTCGTACAGCTGGCTTCTCAGGCGCAACCTGAGACTCCTGGCGGAGGGTACTTACAGCGATACACATGAGACGTTCCGGTTTGCCGGTGGATTTGTTTCGGCCTTTTAGGGTATAGTTCGGTTCCCGCCGCGATGAACGCTGCGGCCGGTCCGTCCCTATACATGGTCTGTAACCTGAAAAAGGAGGATGCCTGATGGCAATTCTTCAGCCTTCCGATATTGTCGACATCGGAATCGAAAAAGAGATCAAGCGCCGCGATTTCTACGCTCTTGCCGCCGAGCAGTTCTCGGACAACGCCGACCTGGCCAGGCTCTTCGGTCAACTTCGCGACTGGGAAGAGGCACATATAAAGAAATTCGAGAGGATACGCGAGGAAGTAAAGGGCGGTAACTACGCCGAGTCATACTCCGGCGAGATCCACGAGTACATGGCTGCCGTAGTGAACGGCGATCTTTACAAGAACCTCGACGCAGAGTCGTTCGCCCTTAACATCAAGACCCCGGAAGCAGCCCTCGACGCAGGCATAGGATTCGAGAAGGACGCGATCCTGTTCTTCGGCGGACTGGCCAACTTCGTCGATCCCAAGGCTAGAGAGGTCATCAAGGAGCTGATCGCCGAGGAACAGATGCACATGCTTCAGCTCTTCGAGATGAAGAAAAAACTGGGATAGTAACTGTCAACATTGTCACCCATGGAGGTGAGACGTGAAATCGTTTCTCATTTCATTTTTCGCTGCCCTGCTCGCTATAGTGGTGGGGTTTGTCGTCATCCTCGTCATAGGCGCGGGTATAGGTGCATCCATATCGTCCGACAAGCCGGACGTCGAAGACGGCTCATGGCTTGTTATCGATCTGTACGGCGGCATCACGGAATACAGCCCGCCGACGAATTTCATAGGCGAGATCGTGGGAGGCAAAGGGGAGACCCTGACCAGGATCCTCTGCAACCTCAACAAGGTCTGCGTCGACGACCGGATCGAGGGTGTGCTGTTCAAGATGTCGGCGAGCAACGGCGCTGGACGCGCGATGCTCGAAGAGATGCGCGGCGCGATAAAGAAGGTCCAGGCAACGGGCAAAAAAGTCTACGGGTATTCCGATTCGATGGACAGGCATACGTACTACCTCGCCAGCGCCTGCGATTCGCTCTTCATGCCTCCGACCGCCTACATGAATTTCATCGGCCTCTCGGTCACGACCGAACATGTCAAGGGGATGCTCGAGAAGCTGCACATCAAGCCGAACCTCCACAGGATCAAGGATTACAAGAGCGCGGCCGAGATGATCATCCGCGAGGACATGTCGAAGTTTTCCCGCGAGAACAAGGACTGGATGCTCGAGGAGTACTGGGATCTCTACTGCACGGCCCTCGAGGAGGACCGCGGGTTTACCGAGGAACAGGTAACAGCAGCAATGGAAAAGGCGCTCTTCCCGATCGAGGATGCGGTCGAATGGGGATTCGTCGACGCGGCGATCTACTGGGACGAGCTTGTCGACATGTGCAAGGGTGACGAAGAGGAGCTCAAGACTGTCAGCCAGTCCACATATGCCAAGGTCGAACCGAAGGAGCTCGGCATGGGCGGCAAGAAGAAGATCGCAGTCGTCCACGCACAGGGGATGATCGCCGGCCGTAAGAGCAAGGTCGATCCGATGTTCGGGCTGCTGATGGGGCACGAATCGGTCAACGCCCAGCTTCGCAAGGCCCGCAAGGACGATGATGTCGTGGCAGTGATCTTCCGCGTGAACAGCGGGGGAGGAGAGAGCCTCGCGAGCGACATGATGGGCCACGAGGTCGCCATCACGGCGAAGGAGAAGCCGGTGATCGTATCGATGGTCGACGTCGCCGCTTCGGGAGGGTACATGATTGCGTACCGCGCGACGAAGATGATCGCCGATGAGATGTGCGTCACCGGATCGATCGGGTCGATCAATATGAAATTCAATTTGAAGGGATTCTACGAGATGTTCGGCATCACCCACGACTATACGTCGAAAGGGCCGAACGCGCTGATGTATTCTCCCTTCCGCGACTTCACGAAGGATGAGCGTAAGATCTTCGAAACGGACCACTGGAAGGGCTTCAACGCGTGGCTGCAGGACGTCGCCGATCACCGCGGAATGACCTTCGAAGAGGCAGAAAAGCTCGCTCACGGGCGCGTATGGACGGGCCGGCAGGGTCTGGCTAATGGCCTGATCGATGCAACGGGCGGTCTCGATAAAGCGATAGAGATGGCGAGGGAGCTTGCCGGGATCGAAGAGGACGAAAAGGTCTCGGTCGTGCATTATCCCGAGCCGAAGTCGTTCATCGAGTCGCTTATGGAGGGTGGAATTTTCTCTACCGCCGCGAAGTATGTCGTGTGGCGCTATATTCAGGACGATGTCGCCGAGACGTGGGATATGGTCACCAACCGCCGCATGAACATGATGCCGGAGATGGATATCAGGTGATCCCCTTCTGCAATGAATGACAATGACGGGCCGCGGCATCCGCCGCGGCCCTTTCTGTTCTGTCCCGACCAGGTTGACACCGCCGCCGTCAAGCGTGTAGTCTCATCCGGTACCCCAACGCCTCGAGAGGAGATCCCCGATGAAGAATCAGTTCAGATTCATTGTTGTACTGCTTTCGGCCGTTCTCATAGCGGCCGCTTCCATATCGGCCGGTGAGGAGGCGGAGAAACGCGCCTTCACCGCCGAGGACATATGGAAGATCGCACGGCTCGGTTCGCTGAAGCTGTCGCCTGACGGCCGGCTGGCCGCGGTGGCCGTTACAAAATACTGCATCGACAAGAACAAGGGAGCCGGAGATATATGGCTGGTCAATACTGACGGCACCGGAGAGAGGAGATTCACCACAGGTGAGACTTCGGAAGGGTCCCCCGTATGGAGCCCCGACGGCAAGCGGCTCGCCTTCACGGCAAAGCGTGACGGAGAGAAGTCTCAGCTTCAGATCATCCCGCTCGGCGGAGGGGAGGCCGAGGAACTGACCGACATGCCCCTGGGCGTCTCGAGCCCGAGATGGCTGCCCGACGGGAAGCGGATAGTATTCGTCTCTCCCGTTCTGCCCGGTTTCGAGGAGGATCTCGATTCGATGAAGGTCGAGATCGAGAGACGCAAAGAGAGTAAGATCTCAGCGAAGGTCACCGAGGACGTCTTTTATCGTTACTGGGATCACTGGCTCACTGACGGCTATGTCAACCATCTCTTCGTGATCGACATCGAGACGAAGGAAGTGACCGACCTGATGAAGGGGTGGAATCGCCTGACCGGCGCCAGCGGCCTCGGCTATGATGTCTCCCCCGACGGTGGGGAGATCGCATTCTCTGCCTTCCGCTACGGGGTGCCTTACGATTCGCTTACAACAGATATATATCTTATCGACGTGGAAAGCCCCGGCAAGCCGAAGAACCTCACCGCGAGAAACCCGGCCAACGATTTCTCGCCCTACTATACGCCGGACGGCAAGTACATCCTCTTCGGCGCGCAGAAGATAGTCGGATTCTACGGCGATCGCGTGCGGCTGGTACGCTACGACCGGAATACCCACGGGAAGAAGCTGCTGACCGAGTCGTTCGACCGTTCGCCGTCAGGCTGGGTAACCGACGTGAAGACGAAAATGATCTACTTCCATGCCGGGGACCGCGCGATGGTCTCACTCTTCTCGGTCAAGATCGACGGCGGGGAGGTAAAGGAGATATACCGCGGCGGGTCCAACAACTCGATCGGCGTCACACCGAAAAACAGGCTCATCTTCCTGCACCAGGACAACGCGGAGCCGAACACCGTCTATTCGATCAAGACGAACGGAAGCGGGCTTAAAAAACTCACCAGCTTCAATGACGAACTCCTTGCCGACATCGAGTGGGGCAGGATGGAGGATGTCTGGTTTGAAGGCGCCGAGGGCGACGATGTGCAGATGTTCGTGATGTATCCGCCCTTCTTCAACGCCGATGACCAGACGAAGAAGTGGCCGCTACTCGTGCTTGTCCATGGCGGACCACACGGCACCTTCGGTGACGATTTTCATCCGAGGTGGAACACGCAGGCGTTTGCCGCTCCCGGCTACGTGCTGGCGATGGTCAACTTCCACGGGTCTTCTACATTCGGCCAGGAATTCACCGACGCCATCACAGGCGAGCACGGCCGCAAACCGTACCTCGACGTCATGGCGGCGGTCGATGTTATGCTCGAGAGGGGCTACATCGATGAGAACAGGATGGCGGTCGCGGGAGGGAGCTACGGCGGATATCTCGTGAGCTGGATCGCGACTCAGACCGACCGGTTCGCGTGCATAATCAACCACGCCGGCGTTTTCGACCTGCTCGTGCAGTTCGGTTCCGACTGGACCTTCGGCCGGCCGCGCTCATATGGCGGCAATCCGTGGGACAACATGGAAGACGTGATCCGCTGGTCCCCGGCGCACAATATGGAGAAGTACGTGACGCCGACCCTCGTGGTCCACGGCGAGCTCGATTACCGCGTCCCGGTGGGCAACGGGCTCGAGGCGTACGGGATGCTCAAGCGCAAGGGCGTGCCGGCGAGACTGGTATATTTCCCCGACGAGAATCACTGGGTGCTGACGCCGCAGAACTCGATCTTCTGGTACGGCGAGTTCCATGGCTGGCTCAAGCGCTGGATCGGAGCCGGACCCGACGTAGCGTGGTAAGCGAACAGAGAGGATAGATATGAATACAGGTTTAATCCTGCTGCTGATACTGACCCTGGGAGTAGTGCTTCCCGAGGATGCGGGAGCTTTTGACAGGTTGACCGGCCGGATGGATGCCTCGCGTTCCGAGGTCATCGCCGGGCACGGGATAGTCGCCTGCTCACACCCGCTCGCAGCGCAGATCGGGATAGACATCCTGAAGAAGGGCGGCTCTGCCGTCGATGCCGCGATCGCCGTCAACGCGGCGCTTGGGCTTATGGAGCCAATCGCCAACGGGATCGGTGGCGACCTCTTCGCGATCGTATGGGACTCGAAATCGCGGAAGCTCTACGGCCTCAACGCAAGCGGGCGCTGCCCCGAGCTGCTTACGATCGAAGAGGCAAAGAAGGCTGGTTACGAGAAGGACCTCCCGTATACCGGGTTTGTCCCGCAGACAGTTCCCGGCTGCGTCGATGGCTGGTTTGAGCTCCACGAGAAGTTCGGTAAAATGAAAATGAAGGATATCCTCGCACCGGCGATAAAGCATGCCGAGGAAGGGTTCCCCGTCACCGAGGTCATAGCTCACTACTGGGAGCTCGGCAGCAGAAGGCTGAAGGATCAGCCGAACTTCGCCGCGACCTACATGCCCGGCGGCGCGGCGCCCCGCAAGGGAGAGATATTCCGCAATCCCGATCTTGCGAATACCTTGAGGCTCATCGCGAAGAAGGGCCGCAAGGCCTTCTACGAGGGTGATATCGCGAAGACTATCGACAGATTCTGCCGGGAGCACGGCGGGTACCTGCGGCTCGAAGATTTTACGAAGCACACATCGACATGGGTCGAGCCGGTCGGCACGAACTACCGCGGATACGACGTCTGGGAGCTTCCGCCGAACGGCCAGGGGATCGCGGCGCTCCAGATCCTGAATGTCCTCGAGGCGTACGACATCGCCGCTATGGGATTCGGCAGCGCCGACTACCTGCATTACCTGATAGAAGCGAAGAAGCTCGCCTTCGAGGACCGCGCGAAGTTCTACTCCGACCCCGCTTTCAACGACATCCCTGTCGACGGTCTCGTGTCGAAGGAGTATGCCGCGAAGCGCCGCAAGCTGATCAGTGCCGAAAGGGCGCTGAGGAAGATCGACGCGGGCGATCCGGTACTCGAGACGGGGGAGACGACCTATCTCGTCGTCGCAGACAAGGACCGCAACTTCGTCTCGCTTATCCAGAGCAACTACGCTGGCTTCGGTTCGGGACCGGTCCCCGACGGCCTCGGATTCTGCATCCAGGACCGTGGAGCCCTCTTCAATCTCGACCCGGAGCATCCCAACTCGCTCGAGCCGGGCAAGCGCCCCTTCCACACGATCATTCCGGCATTTGTTACGAAGGACGGGAAGCCCCTCTTCGCTTTCGGTGTGATGGGCGGTTCGATGCAGCCCCAGGGCCATGTCCAGGTCCTCTGCAACATCCTCGATTTCGGGATGGGGATACAGGAGGCGGGCGACGCCCCGAGGATCAGGCATTACGGCTCGTCACAGCCGACCGGCCAGGTCATGACCGACGGTGGGCGCGTCGTCTTCGAGAGCGGGATCCCGCCCGACGTGATCCGCGAGCTCGTCTCGCGCGGCCACATGATCGGCAAGGAGAACGGCGGGTACGGCGGCTACCAGGGCATCTGGTTCGACTGGGAAAGGAACGTCCTTATCGGCGGCACCGAGTCACGCAAGGACGGCTGCGCCCTGGGATACTGAATCGGGTGGCAACTTATTTACCGCTACCGGTGGCAGTAAATATTCTGTCGGTTTTAATTGACCCCACTCCCGGCGCCGGGAGTGGGGTCTGTGTTTGCGCGATACTGTTATTCCAGATTCAGTGAGCGTTCCGGCCATTCACCGGGGAACGCGATCGTGTAACTTATCCTGATCTCGATCTTCTCTCCAGCTGCGGGCTCGAGGTTCCATGTCAGGATTCCATCTCCACGCTGTTCGTCGGGCTTCAGCGAGATATCGACCTTCTCGACCTTGACCTCCTTCATCGTCGAGACGGGGATCCTGTCCTGAAGGACGATCTCGGCCGCTTCCTTCTTGAAGTTCTCCAGCGTGATCAGGTAGTGGTACCTGATCTTCTTCCATTTCTTTCCTTCCTTCTCGACATACTCGCGCTTCTCGAGCTTGTGGGTGATCTTTATATCCTGGTCGACGCCGAGATGCAGGGGGAATTTCTGCCCGTCGGTAAAGGTGAACATCTGCTGCCTGCCTACGAATGTAGAGCTCTTCCCTCCGCCGGGGGCATCCGAGTAGATATAGACCTCTGCCTCTCCCGCGAGTATGGGAGCGCCGAGCGAGTTGGTGACGATGCCCTTCACGAAAACATCGTCTCTCAGTCTCGGAGCGGTATAAAGCGAGAGCTCGGCGTTCATTGTCCCTTCGGTGATACGTATTCGCTTCGAGTCGGCTCCCGACTCGAGATCGACCTTCGCCGGCACGAGGAAGCTGGCGGCGAACTGGGAGGCGGCGACCTGCGCCTCCGCATGATCGGCGCGGCCGCCGCGGACGTGCAGCGCATCAGCACTGAGGCTTTGCACAGATACCTCTGCCTTGTCTTCCATCTCGTAAAGAGCCGGGCTCCTCTTCGCCCTGGGCATTCTCTGGCTGAGATAGTGCGGCTGAAGTTCCGGGGGAGCGGCGCCGGCGTGAGGAGCCGCTGTCGACAGTGTGACATCGACTCCCTTCCAGTCCTCGCCGGTAGTCTGCCTGATCCTCGAGTTATAGACGAGGGTGACCTGCTTCTCCTCCGGATCGAAACTTATCCTGTACTCGGGCACCCAGTTGGTCCCCCGGATTATATATGTCAGATCGAGGGTCAGGTCGCCGGCTGACTCGACGGCGCAGGCGATAACAACGCGGTTACCGGAGCGGGTTCCCCGCTTCATGATCCCCAGCTCGCGTTTTATCCAGCTTATATCATCTTCGACTTCTCTCTTCTTCCGGTTAAGCGCGTAGACCTTCGCGTCAGCGCCGGTACGCTCGTTCTGCAGGAAGTCCATCAGGGCCTTCCAGCCCTCTACCTGGAATATCTCTTCCGGAAACTCTTCGGCCTGGGTCTGCTGCATCGGCAGCCTGCCGAGCTGCTCGACGAACTGCAGGCGCACCTGCAGCGCGTTTATCTCTATCCCGATCGAATCCCTGCGTGTCTCGAGCGCATCGAGTTTTTTCA
>SDBS01000587.1_pt1 | contig 35659 bp, 33 predicted proteins | sample 2277091 | NCBI WGS metagenome assembly SDBS01 (sample SAMN10404972, study PRJNA504765) | marine sediment metagenome | isolation source: marine sediment core GS10_PC15, 163 cmbsf | place: Arctic Ocean: Southern Knipovich Ridge | collected 2010
CTAAAAACAACGGTGATGCAGCCTGTTTCTTGAAAGAGAACTGCCAATATAGGAGTTAACATTCCCAGGCTAGCTAGGACAAGCCCAACTACATTATAGATGATGGAAAAAAAGATATTTAGCTTGATACGTTTCAGAACCTTTCTTGACATCCATAAGAAATCAGTGACTCCTGAAAGATCATCGTTCATCAGAGTTATATCTGCTGTTTCTATAGCCACATCCGCTCCCGCTGCCCCCATGGCGATACCTACGTCTGCCAGAGCTAGCGCAGGTGCATCATTAATGCCATCGCCAATCATACCAACAATATGTTTCTCATTCTGCAGTTTTTGAACAATGCTCTGTTTCTGTTCGGGAAGGAGACCAGCCCGATAATCATCTACACCGAGTTGCTCTGCAACTGATTTGGCCACTTTTTGGTTGTCGCCAGTAAGCATGATAATATTCCTAACATCCATATCCTTCAATACTCTAATAGCTTGGGATGTCTCCGGACGTATCTCATCAGCAATAGAAATCACGCCAACTGTCTTTTTGTCATTCGCAACCAGAATCGCTGTTCTTCCTTTTTCTTCTTGATCTATGACTATTCTCTCAGTGTCACTTGTGACAGAGACTCCCTTATTGCTTAAGAATTCCTTTTTACCGGCTATGATCTTTTTACCCTTCCAACTAGCATATACCCCCTTGCCAACTTCTGTTCTGAATTCATCCGGGTCAGGTATATCAATACCGCGCTCTTCAGCTAAATCTATAATCGATTTAGCTAAAGGGTGCTCTGAATATTTCTCGGCTACAGCAGTCAGACGCAAGATCTCATCCTCCGACATGTTATCAGTAGCAACCACTTCAACCACCTTTGGTCGACCAAATGTAAATGTACCAGTCTTATCAACCAGAAGGGTATCAAGTTTTCCTGCTAACTCAAGGAAAGCCCCACCTTTAATGAGTACAGCTCTACGGGCAAGGTTTGAAATACCTGCAGTTACTGCAGTAGGAGTAGCAATAGCAAATGCACAAGGACACGCCACTAGAAGAACAGAGACTGCAACTTTAATATCCCTTGATGTTAAAAAACCAATTACTGCTAACACTAAGACAGTAGGCAGAAACCACATAGTGAAACGATCGGCAATATTCTGAATTGGTGCTCTTGTCTCTTGTGCCTCTTCGACAAGATGAACGATTCTGGCGAGTGTCGTGTCATCACCGGTCTTTGTTGTTTGAATCTCCAGGCGACCAGTCTCGTTTAGTGTCCCACTGAAGACCTTGCTCCCTTTGAACTTTTCAACTGGTATCGACTCGCCGGTTATTGGCGCTTGGTTGACACTACTTGCTCCAGCAACAACCGTACCGTCAACAGAAATATGTTCCCCTGGTCTCACAATTACCACATCACCTGGCTGAACCTCGCTCACCAGAATAGTGACTTCCTTTTCACCACGTCGGATTACTGTTGTCTTGGGAGTAAGATCGAGTAGGTTTCTAATACTTCTTCGGGTCTTATCTAAGGTATAAGTTTCTAAGGCACCGGCAACAGACATGATCAAGACAATGATAGCTGCCGACAGGAATTCACCAACAGCCACAGTTGCGGTAAGAGCAACTGCAACGAAGACATTAACAGTTATTTTTCGGTTATAGATATCCTTGAATCCTGTAACAAGTCTCTGGAACCCACCAAACAAGGTGGCAATTAAAGCAAGGCCGGCATTGAAATAATATGGGCCGATTTTCCAATATGCCATTATCCAACTTGCTATAATAAGAACTCCGACCATAGTAGGAACAAGAGCCAGAATCGCTATTTCCCGGTACCGAGAAGATTCTTCTTCTGGTTTTTCTTCCATAACTTACAATACTCCTTAAATGACATGATAAGATTTTCAGCCGAAATAGATGATCTTGGTATCACTAACCTTACTTTTTCTTAGTTTTATCTGGCTCTTTGTCATCCTTGTCCGTTTTTCTTTCGTCTTCCTTTTTTGATCCTCCGCATGTTTCTCCTGGCCCACAGCATCCGCCAGTCTTATCCATTGACTCTTGAATTGCTGATAATAGCCCTTTCTTGTTTTTCTTCTTGTCTTCCATCCTAATTACCTCCTTGAGGATAGATTAAGGTTTTGTATTCCTAATATACATTCACCGTTTTTTCTCTTTTCTAGGCGTTTCTTTAATTTTGTATAATCTTTTGTTAATTTATTTTTAGGAATCGATGAAATCGTCTGAAAAAGATGGTTTATAAATGAGTCTTTTTCTTTGGTTGCAGAATAATATTTCCAACGCCCTATTCTCTTTTCCTCAACAAGACCAGCATTCTTTAATAATTGAAGGTGCCTTGAGATATTATATTGAGGCTCTTCTAGAGAATCTACTAACTCACATACACAAACCGGCTCGTTGCTCGAGAGAAGCAGATAAAGAATGCGGACTCTCGTCTCGTCACTAAGAGCCTTGAATATTCCAGTAAATGGTTCCAATTCATGTATGCTTAATTGCGCTATCATGCATATATTGTATCCACATGGATATGCTTAGTCAAGTTCTTCTAGCATTATCAAGAAAATGTCAAAGCCTGTTTCTATTTATTTACTTGTTGATGACCTGCGATAATTCTCGTATGATATTAGTGTACTTGTTCCAATAGTGACTACTCAAGCCCACCAGCTCTGAACAATGTGCAAACTTTAATCTGTACATTTTTCAGAGCTGTTTGTGTTTATGGTAAGGACTTGAACCACCGAGCTAGGGGGATGCTCTTGCCGTGGGGGAGGATTCCCCCACGGCTCATTCGTCAGGAAAGGGAGTTAGTTTCGGGGTCAGGTCTTGAAATGACAGTTTTGTAACATTTCTATATTAAATCTAGAACATAGTAGGATGTTAATAGAATGGCAATTCAAGACTTGACCCCATATATTGACCCCATATACTAATTTCGTACAAGTTGAGTCATAAGTTGGTATATAATAGAAGTGGTTGAGATAGATTTGTTGAGCTCCGACTTAAAACTTAATCCGCCGGTACATTGATAGTTTAGAGGCCAAAGTCAATCAGCCTAAAAAGGAAGATGGATATGACAAAGAAAAGAGGCAAGGAGCCGAGAAAAAGCGGTTTTTTACCCCTTAAGCCAGCGAAAAAGTCAGGGCAAACTCTAAAACGAATAAAAACGCCTATACCCAAACTACCGCATAGACCTCATTCCCGGTAGGAAGATATCCAATGTTCTTCAGCAGTGATAGCATGAACTTTTACTATTCACATACGGCTGAAGTTCATAACCAAGAACCGGTGATATTCTAAAAGGATTGCCATGAGTGTCAAAAAGATTCTAGTAATCTGCTTAGTTCTTGTTGGTATTGTCGGTATCGGTCTAAGTGGATACTTTGCCTACTCGATGCTATTCAAGAAGCAGGAATCGCCACCCGGCGTTTCGACTGGTATAGTCTTGTCAATTCCGGCAGAAATAGAGGAAAGCAGATTCGGTTTTCTATCCGGATCACCCGAGGAAGCTCATCAGATCATAGACTACGGTGGAATGTGGGGCCGGCCTCATCCCGGGCCATTTCTTTGGGATGCTATGCAGGAGAGCAATAGCAGCGAGATCTCATTTACAAAGACAGACGAGATCGTCAAGGGTTATCAGGAACAAGACATCGGCCTTCTTATCACCCTCTGGCCTTTTGCCGATTGGGATCAAAAACAAAGAGATAATGCTGAAGAATATGCAGTATCAGACGATGATGAGTTCTTGCCAAGAGATGATCCTTTTGGTCCTCCTGATTATTTACCGAAATACCGGGCTAATCCGGTCGATTGGGCAGCTTACGAAGAGTGGGTAACAGCAATTGTCGAGCGCTACGATGGTGACGGGCAGAATGATATGCCCGGTCTAAAGATACCTGTTAAGTATTGGGAAGTGATGAACGAACCGGATCTTTCCCTGCCGGACGAGTTTGCTGGGGAAACCGGCTTAAAGTTCTACACACAGGATGGCAAATCCTACGCTGAACTTTTGATAAAAACATCCGAGTATATAAAGAAGGCGGATTCCGGGGCACAGGTCTTAATAGCCGGTGCGGCCGGAGGAGACGACCGGTTTTTAGAGTTTTATAGGCCTGTCTTTGAGAACAATGATGCTGTCGGAGCTTTTGATATTGCTAATGTGCATTGCATATCAAACGATGACTACGAGTCTTTTAATGTCGAACCATACAAAATCTTTCTGGAGAGTTTTGGGATCGACAAACCGATCTGGGTAACCGAGGCGGAAGCGATGGTCTCGACTGATTCTGACATTAATGCCACACAGACGTTATTTAGCACAAGAAAAGCTCTCGAGCTTGGCGTAAAGAGAATATTCTACACCCGCGGAAAGTTTATAGATCAGGAAGGTGGTAAAGCACTTGACCCGAAGGAAGGGCCGGTAGAGATAACTCCTGAGATATCAGGTGCGGATCCCGCCGAAGCCTACAGAATAATAACCGGTCAAGAGTAGGAGTATATGTATGAAGTCGTCGACTAAACTGATGATCCTAGCACTCTCAGTCGTTGTCGTTATTGGTCTGGGAATAGCCGGTTGGCTGGTGTACGCCGGACTATTTGTATCCGAAACTACGACTTCATCTGACAAAGAGAGCAAGAAGCAAGAAAAGACCGGAAAAGAAGACGGGCTTACTTACGTCATTGTAGACACAGGTCAAGACAAATGCTATGAAAACAGTAGCGAAATCCCATTTCCCCAACCAGGTCAACCTTTCTATGGTCAGGATGCTCAGTATACAGGAGCACAGCCAAGCTATAAGGATAATAGCGATGGAACGGTAACGGACTTAAATACCGGACTGATGTGGCAGAAAATTCCGGATCTTAGTGACAAGAAGACATTTAATGAAGCCGTTACCGGGGCGAATATGCTAAGCTTGGCTAATTACAATGATTGGCGGCTACCCTCGATCAAAGAGCTGTATTCTCTTATCAATTTTAACGGAAGCGGTTTTTCTCAAAAACCATACATCGATACGAACTATTTCGATTTCCGGTTCGGTGATGAAAGTAAGGGCGAACGTCTTATTGATGCTCAATACTGGTCGAGTACAGAATATGTCGGAACAACCATGAACGGGGAAGCTACTGTCTTCGGAGTAAACTTTGCTGACGGTCGGATCAAGGGTTATCCACGTGATCTAGGCCGTCGCGGTGAGACTAACACTCAGTTTGTCCGCTATGTACGGGGTAATCCCAACTATGGCAAAAACCTATTTGTTGACAATGGTGATGGGACTATTACTGATACGGCGACCGGTTTGATGTGGCAAAAAGTGGATGATGGAATGACTCGTAACTGGCAAGAAGCTTTAAGTTACGCTGAAAACCTTGAACTAGCGGGACATGATGACTGGCGGTTACCGAATGCCAAGGAACTCCAGAGCATTATCGACTATTCTCGATCTCCTGACGCGACTGATCCGTCAAAACAAGGTCCGGCGATCGATCCTAGCTTTGGGATTACTGACAATGAATCCTGGTTCTGGACCGGCACTACACATTTGGATGCTGCCAGGCCGGAAGCCGCTGTTTATATTGCCTTTGGTCAGGCATTTGGTTATATGGAAGATCCCAGGGGAAACAAACAATATATGAATGTTCATGGAGCAGGCGCACAGCGTAGTGATCCTAAGATCGGTGATCCTGGAGACTATCCTTTTGGCCGGGGTCCTCAAGGGGACGAGATCCGCATCTATAACTATGTTCGGTGTGTCCGAGGAGGAACGAAATAGAGTACTCACAATAAGAAAGATCCGGATCAGTGCGGTTTTAGTAGTCTTCTGTATCCTGTTCGTATTCTCTGCAAACATTTAGCTATGTGTGCAGAGGACCTTGATAGACCTAAACGGATTAGAGGAAAACTAATCACCTAGCTTTCAGAATAAACCAGCCGACCAGTGGAATAAGACGATAAACAGATATAAAAAGCTAGCCTATCGAGTGTTTTCGTTATTTTGTGAAGAAAGTCCTAAGATTACCTCTGACCTCTTCAAACCTCTTGACAAATTGAGCTAACTAGTATAAAATAAGTGGAAAATATTGCTTTTTTCGGGAAGATTATAACCATCGCTGCTTTATTGACTTAACTTTCATATCTGTAAGTCCTAGTCGAATTGGGAGATGATCTGCATGAAGACCTCGAAAAGACTCACCATTTTTACCATCGTTCTTGTTTCACTACTGGCAGCTATTGCCATAGGGTCCTTTGTCGCTCAAGCTGGTACTACGGTTGTTGGGACAATCGATCTATATGAATCAGCCCCCTCTTATACAATAGATAATCGTTCGATAGCTATTAATCAGATCCGGCATCGCGGATATGTTCTGGATTTTAACAACGATCTGGCTACAGTAATAAAAACTGATACTGACAGTAGGCTTACTGCTGTGGATCTGGTCGATATAGCTAATCCGGAAAGTCCGGATGTGCCATGGGACTGGCATGCACCGGTTTCTATAGCTGTGAATCTGAACACAGACAGGACCTACGTGGCTAATTGGATGAGTGGTTATTTAATCGTTATTGGAGCTGATGAACAGGTCGAGGAATGGATCAAGCTTGATGGAAGTAGCTTTCATCGACCAACACGTTCGGTTGTTGTCAATCCAAGTACTGATAAGGTCTATGTGACCAGCCATTCACTTGATCTTGTTTATGTCATTGAAGGAGATATAGCCAGTCCGGATTACAATACAGTGATCGCAACGATCGGTCCATTGGGTCTTACTGCCGGCATTCATAACACCGGGACAACAGCTATCAATCCAAACCTAAATAGACTTTATGTTACCAGTATTAATAGTATCGATATGGCGGTAGTCGATGTAGATCCGGCTAGTCTCAACTACCACACAGTTATTAATAACTCACTTCCTGTCGGAACAAAACCATGGTCGGTTGCTGTTAATCCCGATACGGCGAAAGTATATGTGGCCAACTACATCAGTAATGATGTAACGGTTATCGATGGAGCTGGCGGAGTAGATAACGAAGGCGCGTTTGAGGCGACGATCGATCTCGATGCTCTTCCTCTGACCGGTGTAGATCCCCGGGCTATTGATGTCAATGTAACGACGAATAAGATCTACGTTGCCAACGAAGGGAGCGATAATGTTTCCATAATCGATGGCAGTACAAACATTGTGGTCAGCGAGGTTAGTGTCGGCGATAGTCCACGCGCTGTCGCTGTTATAAACAGGGCGACCGGTTATGCTTATGTAGCTAACTACCTAGGAAATAGTGTGTCGATCATAGATTCAAATAATGTGGTTGTTGCTACTGAGACGGACATACCTCGTCCATATTCTATAGCTATAGACATGTTGTTTGCCAATCCAAAGATATACGTAGTCAATCGATGGAATGGTTATGTAACGGTTCTTGATCCACCGGTCATAGATGAATCACCGCTTACCACAACAGTTGATGATATGACAGGAGATATCCTGCCGACTTTTAGCGGTTCGGCTGTTAATAGCCGGACACCGTTTAATTCAAATATAATCGGCGTCTACTATCAGCTTGATGGTATGGAAGGAGAATGGAAGAAAGCTTCTATAACAAACGGAACAGGGACTACCAGTGTCGACTGGCAGACAACTTTAGCAACACCTCTAGAGCTCGGCTCGGATCATACACTATACACAGTTGCGCTTGATGTCACCAGTGGTTCTATATGCAGCTCAGATGCGTATGTCGGAAACAGTGTGTTTACCGGATCGATTGCATCTTATGACTTTACAGTCGGAGTTTCCGATACGACACCGCCTGCGATCATCAATAACACACTGCTTCAAACGTATCTTAAGAATGCGCCCCTGACTCTGGATTTCTATGCCACCGATGAGGAATCGGGAGTCGCATCGGTTGAGGCAACACTAAACGGTGCGAGCGTGTCGAGTGGTCAAACGGTGACCCTTGATCAAGCAGGCCCAAACGTTATGACCATAACGGCGACAGATAATGCCGGCAATACAGCAACAGAGAGTTATAGTTTCGATGTGACCTATGATATTGAGTGGAGGCCACCGATCAAGTTCATGAATGATATAGATGCTTATACGTATGAGATGCAGGATGGGAGCACGTTACCGATCAAGTGGATCATGCGTGATCACTACGGCAACACGGTCGAGGACTTATCGGTAGAAATAGAGGTCTCTGACCGGTCTTTCTCGGATAACTATGTGACTTTCGTCCATGGACTGGCCAGTGACAATATCAGGTTCGACTCGGATACCGGGCAGTATATAGTCAATATGCGCACCGGGTTATATACATGGATGGATGTCGGTGGTGTCTACGATGTCCGGATCATAAGGAACGGTGCGTATCTAGAGCTTCTATCACCGTGTGATTTCACCATCGTTGAAAAAGGGAAAGCCAAAGGAAAATAGATGCTTCCTCTTGTCATCTTAAGAAGGAGCGACAACGAAGGATTTACCAAGAGCTGTTTCAGCGTCTCGGGTGAGATCCTTCGTTAAGCACAAACCGCTTTCCTGAGGACGACGGAAAAATGATTGTCGAATCCTTCACTTCTTTCAGAACGACATAAACAAAAACAGTTATTGTTTACCCCGATTTATCGGGGGGAGGAAGGAAAGAGACCACAGCAATCTCTTGAATATGGTTACTTGGTTTTTCTTTTAATATTTGATTTTTAATATTTGATATTGAAATGCAACCTCACAATCATCTCTCCCAAACTAATTAAGTTTTGGTTATACTTATGTCGGAAGTCTTTCTTTGTCTATAGGAGTTTTCATGACTGAACTATACGAAGAATACCCGGTATCGATTGTTTGTCAGACATCATTTCAGACATTCCTAAGCTATCTGATCGGACTCACTATCCTATATATCGTGGGTGGGTTGATCTTCGGATCAGTGTATATTCTTCTAGCTATTCTTTTATTATTGTTATCAATGAGGTTTCGCTGCAGTTATTGTTACTACTACGAAAAGAGATGCGCTACCGGTCTTGGTGCTTTGTGTGGACTACTCTTTAAGAAGAGGGAAAGTTCAGACTTTAGTAACTCAAGGAATGTATCCATTGTGGCTATTCCCAGCTTTCTACTGATGTTTCTACCGTTGATCGCCGGGATCGTCTATATCTTGTTTGAATTCTCATGGAGTCTGTTGAGTCTACTACTGCTTTATTCTTTCACCGCTATAGTGCTCGGATTTGCTATAAGGAAGAGCCTGCTGTGCAAATCCTGTAAACAAGGAGAGATCGGTTGTCTGGCCTATCAAGGAATGAAAGGTATAAAGTGATCTTGGATCGTAATAGAAGCAGAGTAGCTGTTTGGCTACTGATCGTAATATCTATATTACTTCTGGGTTCCTCCTGTTCAGTTATGAAAACAGATAATGGTCCAAACTCTAGTAGCTCTCAACAGGGAGGAGAAGATCAAGTCACTCTTTCCATACCTTTTGCCAGAGACGATCTTCCGGATGTCTTGATCCCCATGGGTGAGACATTGGAGCATCCTAAACCGGAGAATCCGAAGGGGCATCCTGGTATTGATTTCCTGTGGCATGATGACCAAGGTGGACGGCTAAGTAAGATATATTGTTCACTGGATGGAACGGTAACGGAACTTTTCCCCAGCGAGGGTAAATGGGATCTAAGTGTAAAGAGTGGTAAGTGGCGGATTCTGTATAGTCATCTTAAGTATGTAGAACCGACTGTGAGCCGTGGCACTAAGATCGAGGCCGGTGATCTTCTGGGTGAGTCTGAGAATATGCACTGGACTTTCGGGCGGGCTCAAACGTTTGAGGATACGTATCCGGATGCAATGTGTCCTTTAAAGTACTTTTCTTCGGAAGACCGGGAGTTGCTTGAATCGATCCCGATTATGGATAAACATAAACAGGCGGGTTTTGATGAGATCTGCAGCGGTGACTACAAAGAAGAATAATGCTTAAGAATCGTGTATGTTCAACAAATTCATGTTTGAGACCGTTACGTCATCGATAACATGCATATTAGGAAGTATTAAAAGGTGGATGGAATGGAGCAAATTGATATTGCTGTGGTTGGGGCTGGTGTTGTCGGACTAGCCATAGCGTCAGAAGTAGCCAGAGACGGAAGAGAAGTATTTGTCTTCGAGAAGAAGCGTACTTTTGGACAGGAGACAAGTGACCGGAACAGTGAGGTCATCCATGCCGGACTATACTATAAGAAAGATACACTTAAGGCCAAGCTATGTGTCGAGGGTAAGCGATTAATCTATCAGATCGATAAAGATAGAGTAGATCATAGAAAAGTCGGAAAACTTATCGTTGCTGTCGATGATACTGAGACCCTGGTATTAGAAGACATATTTGAAACCGCTATACTCAATGATGTGTCCGATTTGAGGATTTTAGACAGTGAAGAAATACGTAGCATGGAACCGAATATCAGGGCAGTCGCGGCAATATACTCTCCTTCAACAGGAATCATCAATACTCACCAGTTGATGAAGTACTTCATCGCCAGAGCAAAAGATGCTTCAGGTGGAATCGAACCGTTATTATACGAAACACAGGTTATCGGGATCAAAAAGCAGAACACCGGCTATAGAATAGTAACAAAGAATCCGCAGGGAACCGAAGAATCGATCGAGGCAAAGATCCTTATCAATTCTGCCGGTCTTGATTCTGCTGAAATTGCTAAGATGGCCGGTATCGATATTGATGCTGCGGGCTATGGGCTATACTTTTGCAAAGGGGAATATTTTTCAGTCAGCTCAAGACATAAAGATAAGATCGGCCGGTTGATCTATCCTACTCCCGAGCAAGCTGGTCTTGGTATTCATGCAAACATCGATTTGGCCGGTGAAATAAAACTGGGTCCCAATGCTGTTTATATGCCGGATAATATTATTGACTATTCTATTGACGAAACTCACCAGAAAGAGTTTTATAATTCGGCAAAGAAGTTCTTGCCATTTCTCGACTTTGCTGATCTTCATCCTGACCAAGCCGGGATAAGACCAAAACTATTCGGTCCGGGAATGCCCGAGCGGGATTTTGTTATCCGCGAAGAAAGCGACAGGGGACTACCGGGTATGATCAATCTGGTAGGGATAGAATCTCCGGGGTTGACAGCCGCGCCGGCCATAGGCAAGTATGTCGGCCAGATAGTCGATGATGTTCTTAAGCAATAAGAGCTACTCCTGCTAGAAGTCGGGATCTCTTTAAGGTAACTAGCTGTGTTATCGCTATAATAAAAGATAATTATAACTCTTAAACTAGTGTTAAAATGAGTTAATGCTTATTGTTTTTATAAACTTTGTCGATAGCATAGCAAGAAGTTATTACTGAATAGATGGGTTAGTATATCTACGTAACCATACTTACTTTGAGGTTGATATGATTGCTAAAGAGGAAGAAGTCTGCCAACATTGCGGTGGCATGATGCCGGAAAGAGTTGAATTCTGCAGCCTTTGCGGAAAGCCGAGAGGAGCTCTCAAAGAGGAGCCGGAAGAGAAAGAAGAGAAAACTCCGGCAAAGGAAACCGGGACTCCGGCAGAAAAAGAAGGGGCAACACGTCTATCCGAGGAAGCGAAAAAAGCATCTACCGGAGCGGTCGGTAAAGCCGGATATTGCAGTGTCTGCAATAACTATGTCTATACGACGGAAGATGGTTCTTGTCAGTTTGGCCATGCGGCTGAGAATATTAGCTATACCGCTGAAGCAGGATTGCACGATAAAACCGCTAGTGAACTTTGGGAAATGAGATTTCCCGAAAATAGTTCCGGCAAGGGAAAGGGATCGTCAGTTCCAAGAGAGATCAAGCATTGGAACTGGGGAGCGTTTCTATTAAGCTGGATATGGGGACTGGCAAACAAGACCTATCTGTCGCTGCTTGCATTTGTGCCATACATTGGTTTTGTAATGCCATTTGTTTTGGGAGCAAAAGGAAGCGAATGGGCATGGCAGAATAGAAAATGGTCAAGCGTATCTCAGTTTAAGGAAGTTCAGAGAAAATGGGCTATTGCCGGCGTTGTTGTATACGTTGTATATATAATACTTCTTGTTTGCCTTTTTGCCTTTATTTGGAACTTAGGACTAACACAACAGTGATGATCGGTTTTATATATCCTCTATGGCCTCTACGGGGTAACATCAATGACTGACCATTCTCTGACCCACTGGTTACCGTCAATGATCTGTATCCAGCCGCCTCCGGGAGATCTATAGCCGAGACCCATGCCTAGCCGGTAGTGAAGTACGATAAAATCATCGTTCTTTGACTTGAGCTTCTGAACCATAGAGCTGGTTATCTTCTGGCAGCCAACATAGTTTCTAGCAGCAAAATCAATCTGTGCTTCTGACATGCTACCGGGTAGTTGATCGTTAAAAACAAGTATGTCTTCATTAGCTGCCGGTAGAATTAATTGACTAGCTGCCTTGCTGTTATTTGTTTCTGAGATCTCGCTTGTCTCTTTATTTGACTGTTTGCATCCCATTCCGGTTGATAAAAAGACCAGTATCAAGATACTGAAAATCGCCATAACTTTTTTAATCATAGTTGTCTCCTTTATAAATCATAATCTATATTGAGATCGACCGTATTAGTCACCTCCTTTTTAAACGATTATTGGTGCCTCTACTTATTAGGACTTTAAAAAGTCAAAAATATTTCAGCCAGAGAAGAGAAACTGGGAAAATCCAACTACAGGATCTAGCAAGTAGTCAAATAAATATGCATAAGTATCGGTGCTGAAGTCGTAGATCCGGTCATAGTGCAAGCTGTCGCTGCAGCCGAAAATAGAATATATGACGGCAACTTCCGGCATTGATGAATATTGCTATTTCGAAGGTCTTTCTGTTACTATTTGAACGATACGTCCGTCCACTTTTCTTAAGGAGGTATGCCTTATGAGACGGTTGATCCCGCCTTTATTGATCACTATTCTGGCTTTCTTCATTCTTTCGTGTTCATATTTGGATTTCTTTTCACAGGACGATGGTGATACGGACAAAAAGCAGGACACAAAAAAAGAGGAAGCGTATAAAGATAAACTCAAAGAGCTTTTAAAGGGCGATCCATTTGTTTACGTATCTACAAACAATGGCCAGGGATCGATTGCTATTGTTGACAGTGATTTGGACGCCAAGACTGAAAACATATCGATCGGTGATAAAGTAAACGACGTAACGATGAAACCTGATGGAACTGAAGCCTATGTTTGTACCAGCGAGTCAGATAAGATATTCATTATTGACTTAAAGACCAAGCAGGTAACCGATACATTGGAGCTTAAAGATAATCCGATGAAGGTGGCCTTTCATCCGAATGGATCGAAGGCTTATGCGACACATTCGTATTCAAACTACATCTCGATAATCGATACTGAGAAGAAGGAAGTCGAAAAGACTGTCCAAGTAGGCAAATACCCTGTTCCGATCGCTGTGTCCTTCGATGGTAGCAAAGCATATGTGGGGCATAGTATGAAGTTCGAGATGGGGGAAACACAGAAGATGACTCTCCCGGATGGTAGCGAAATCGAAGTGCCGATAGGTATCCCGACAGTCGAGCTAGGTGATAAACATATCAGCGTCATCGATCTTAAAACAGAAAAAGTGATTGCAAACATACCGGTCAGTGGATTCTGTGCTGGTGTTGCCGTAACACCGGATGGGAAGAGAGTCTATGCGACTACTTCATCCGTTGATGTCACTGGATTGATGTCAGGGCAGGAACCTGATCCAAATGCCAAGGATACGGTCTCGGTCATCGATACGGCCAGTAATACAATTGAGAAGGAAATATCCTTCGATACCGGAACAGGTCCAAGTGCGTTAGCAGTTACTCCGGATGGCAAAGAAGTCTACACAATATGCGGTACATCCGATTCGTCGTACGTTATCGACACTTTAAAAAATGAGATAAAAGCAACAATACCACTAGACATCGGCGGTTGACCGCTGGATATTGCCATCAGGTCTGATGGCTCAAAGGCATATATCACATCCGGTGCTCTTGAAGGTGGAATCGTTGCTGTAGTCGATACAAATCAAAAAAAGGTGATCCAGAAGATTCAAATCGGTCAAACCTCCACAGGTTCGGCTAATGGCCTTGATGTCAGACCATTCTGGTGGTTTGAACATTAATATACAAAGAGGTCAGGAGATTACCGGAATATACACAAGCTTGAGAATAGAGAGAGGAGACACTATTATGCGAAGAGTCCCAAAGGTAGTAATCGGTCTGATGCTGGTATTTTTATTGTCCGGATTGCTTCTTGCCTGCACTTCGGATCAAACCGAAGACGCGAATACGTTGGTGGATTCGGCAAACAGACATGTTGATCAGTACAATGAGATCGCTGGTAAGATCGAGGATAAGTTTGACGAGATAGCTGATCTACCGGACATTCAGGAGGAATATGAAGACGCTCTGGCCATTGCTGAGGATGTGGATAAAAAAGTGAAAGACAAAAAGAAAGAAATAGAGGGAGCGATCAGCGACTTCGGCGAGGCGTCTAAGTTAGATATAAGCGATGAGTTTGAGACTTATCTTAAAAAAGTAAAAGAGGCGACTGAAGTCAAACTTGAGGAGAATGAGGTAGAGCAAGAGCGAGTTGATGAGATAATCGATATGTTTGAGGCGCTCGTCAACGGGACATCGACGGAAGACGGTCTTATTAATTCGTTGACTGCTATCACCGAGCTGGAAAAAGAGGCCAATGAACTGGATGAGAAGGCTCAGGACATCAAGGATAAAGCAGAGGACTACTACACAGATCAGGGTCTGGGTGGATAGCGTCCAATTGGTTCTGTCGGTTTTTTAGCTGGTTTGTTTATCGATCAGAATAAAGTCGACCTTAAGGATGTATTTAAGAATCTAAATGATATGGCTGATGACAATAGTATAGAAGAGTATCGCAAAAGAAGAGATTTCTCGAAGACCGGAGAACCGGATGGTGGCCCGGTAAATAGCGCCAAAACACTGGTTTTCGTTATTCAGAAGCATAAAGCGACCCGGCTCCATTATGATTTTCGGCTTGAAGTGGGAGGAGTCCTTAAATCATGGGCTGTTCCAAAAATGCCTCCAACGAGTCCAAACATAAGACGTTTGGCGATTCCAACGGAAGATCATCCTCTGGCTTACTCTGACTTTGAAGGTGTGATCCCTAGACCTGAATACGGTGCCGGAACTGTTCTCGTGTGGGACAAAGGGACTTATAAGAACATAAAAGAAAAGGACGGTGTGGAAGTCCCGCTGGAAGAATGCATCCAAAACGGGGAAATACTGGTTTTTCTAGAAGGTAGAAAACTACAAGGTGGTTATGCTCTTATACGATTAAAGAAAAGCAAGGATAATGCCTGGCTGATGGTCAAGATGAAAGATGATCAGGCAAATGTAAAAGATGAGGAAGAACTGGATTCGAGATCGGTCTTGACCGGTCGAACTCTCGAGGAGATCGAGAGAAACGGGTAGATCCAAATAGTTATCATGATTTCGCCTGGAGAGATCTGGATATGCCGGGATTCTGAAGTCATGCTGTGGCGTATCCAAGTGAAGCTCATAGATTCTATTGCACAGGTAATCGATTATAGTTACAATTGCCAAAAGACTTGGCAAGTTTATCAGTTGATTATAAGGAGGAAATGGTATGAGAAAAAAGTTCACTTTACTGGCAGTATTGATGATTTTACTGATGGTCATAGTTGGTTGTACTCAAGTAGACGAAACTGGCGATGAAGATGAAAAAGGACCGATTGTCGTGGCTTCAAAGATCGATACCGAAGGCGCGTTGCTAGGACAGATGATCGTCCAGCTACTGGAAGCCAACGGTTTCAAAGTAACGGACAAGACTGAGTTTGGTCCGACAGATGTGATCAGAAAAGCGATCACCAGTGGTGAGATCGACATATATCCTGAATATACGGGTAACGGGGGATTTTTATTCGAAGATACAGACTCCGAGATATGGAAAGATGCGGATGAAGGTTATGAAAAGGTCAAAGAGCTTGATAAGGAAGAGAATAATATTGTCTGGTTGAAACCAGCTGATGCAAATAACACATGGGCGATTGCTGTCAGGAAGGATCTTTCCGAGAGTCAGAACATGAAGACGCTTGAGGACTTTGCCGGTTATGTTAGCAACGGCGGCGCAACAAAGCTGGCTGCGTCAGAGGAGTTTACTACTCGACCCGATGCTTTGCCTGCTTTTGAAGATGCGTACGGTTTCAAGCTTACCAAAGAACAGCTACTAGTACTTTCGGGCGGCAACACAGCCCAGACCGAAAAAGCGGCTGCTGAAGGAACTGATAATGTGAACTTTGCTATGGCTTATGGGACAGATGGTAGTCTATCAGCGCTAAATCTGATAGTCCTTGAAGACACGAAAGGAGTCCAGCCTGTTTATGAGCCTGCTCCTATCGTCAGAGGAAAGATCTACGACAAGTATCCCGAGCTAGCCGGTATTTTTAATCCTGTGTTTGAGTCGCTTGACCTGACAACCCTTCAAAGTCTAAATGCACAGATCGCAGTGGAAGGGAAAGACGCCAAAACAGTTGCCAAAGATTATTTAGAGTCACAAGGATTTCTCAAATAATCAGCATTTAAGAAGGAATCTCCTTTGGGAAAAATACGGGTAGACAAGGTCGCGCTTGTCGGTGCGTTGATCGGCATTGTTTCGTTCGCCGTTGGATTTCTGGTGCTGCGTCCTAATAGACTTGCCAGCGGGACAGTTTTTTATGCATGGCAGGCACTTTCTACTTATCAGTTTTCTCTTCTTTCAATATCCTGGATAACTGCGCTTCTTCTGGCAATTCTAAATCAAAGAAAGAGATCTTTCTTTTTCATAACCGGGCTTCTGGGGAATCTGATCATAGTATTTGTCTTCTTCTTTCTTGGAGACAGCGCCGGTCACCTCATGGTCCGGGAGACGCAAGCTGCCAGAGTGTCTATAGGGATAGGTGCCTGGTCGATGGTCTTTGCCGCCTATGTTCTTATCCTTGCTTCATTGCAGAACCTGAGCAAAGAGCATCTGTTGAGGTTGATCGTCTCAATGTCGGGTCTGGTAGTGTTGGCTGTCGGTGTGATCTTGGGGCAGTTCAGCGATCTATCGATTATGAAAGAGTATTTGATAAGACAGGATAGATTTTCATCCGAGCTTTTTATTCATTTTATGTTGGCGGGCGGCGCTGTGACTATTGCCGTAGTTCTTGGAATTCCTCTTGGTATATGGGCGTTTAGACAGAGATTCTTAGAGAAACCCATATTCTTTATTGTCAATATGTTTCAGACTATACCCAGTCTGGCCCTTTTTGGCCTGATGATTGCTCCCCTATCACTGCTTTCAAACCGGTTTCCCCTACTAAGAGACTTAGGGATACAGGGAATCGGTTGGGCTCCGGCATTAATAGCCCTAACTCTCTATGCTTTGTTACCCATTGTCAGGAATATGTATGTAAGTCTCAAAACGATCGATCCGGCTATTGTCGAAGCTGGCATAGGTATGGGTATGAGTGGATGGCAACTGTTGAAACGTGTCCAGATCCCACTGGCTTTATCTGTCGTTTTGAGTGGGATCAGGACATCCATGGTACAGGCTACAGGAAATACGACCGTGGCTGCTTTGATCGGAGCGGGCGGGCTGGGTGTATTCGTTTTTCAAGGTCTGGGTCAAGCTGTGCCTGATCTGATACTGCTCGGCGCTCTGCCGGTGATTGTTCTGGCAGTGTTGATCGACAGGTCTATGCAAGTCTTTATAAAGCTGGTTACTCCAAAAGGTTTGTCGGGTGAGTTTTGATGAAGTCGATGATCGTAGTAAATAACGTGATAAAGAAGTACGGTGATGTTATTGCTATTGACGAGATCTCATTTGAAGTAGCGAGCGGTGATGTTTGTATTATTCTCGGTCCTTCGGGCTGTGGTAAGTCGACTACTCTAAGGGTGATAAACCGGCTGATCGAACCGACAAGTGGCAACGTATTGATCGATGGCCAAAGTATTGAGAGATTAAATCCGGAACAGTTAAGAAGGCATATCGGTTACGCTATTCAAAGCGTGGGTCTATTTCCTCATATGACAGTAGCCCAAAATATTGCTGTTGTTCCGCGGCTTCTTTCCTGGCCCAAGGAGAGGGTAGATAAACGAACGGATGAACTGCTTGATATAATCGGTTTGACTTTGAAATACAAGACTAAATATCCCAAAGAACTATCGGGTGGAGAGGCTCAGCGGATAGGCGTTGCCCGGGCTCTGGCTGCCGATCCCCCGATTCTTTTAATGGATGAACCGTTTGGGGCGGTCGATCCTTTGACCAGAGAAAGGCTGCAGATCCAATTCAAGCGGATCCAGAGTGAGCTTAAAAAGACAGTCGTCTTTGTGACACATGATGTTGATGAAGCGGTAAGACTGGCTGACAAGATCGTTCTTATGAAAGAGGGCAAGATAGTTCAGCATGATACACCGGAGAAGATCCTAGCTCAACCGGCAAGTAGGTTTGTCAAAGATTTTATCGGGACCGATAGAGCGCTAAAGAGACTCTCCCGTTTTTCTGTCTCGGATAATATGCGCCGGCCCGGTGTTGTTGTTGTCGGACAGGATGCGGACCGGACTATAGAGAAAGCTAAGCTTGAGGAGTTAAAATTCCTATGGGCGGTTGATAACGAGAACAAGCTCCTAGGCTGGATAGATATTGCTACTTATAGTGGACCCTGGACGGATAAGATGATGACTACCATCAAGCCTGCGGAGATCTCTGTGTTTAAAGATTCTTCACTCAAGGAGACTCTATCCCGGATGCTGGGACAGGGAATCGAGACTGTTCCCGTTGTTGACAAAGATTTCAAGATCATCGGTGAGATAAGTCTATCTGATATAGAAAAAGTGACCAAAGAGGGTGATTTCAAATAGATACTAAAAGACGTCTTCTGGTTGGATGGATGACAGTCTTCATCCTGACAATCCTGTTTGTTTATCTGGTTTCAAACATGAGCCTTTGGGAACAAGCCCTAAGAGCAACATTTCCCAGCCAACAAGAGTTTGTGTATGCCAGATTATCCCTTTTTGAGTTGGTCAAACAACATCTAGCTATTGTGGCTATATCCAGTCTTCTGGCTATTATGCTGGGTGTCGGTCTAGGTGTCTATGTCACCAGACCATCAGGCAGAGCCTACCTACAGGTGGTCGATGATCTGACTTCACTTGCCCAGACCTTTCCTCCGGTAGCAGTTCTGGCCCTTGTTGTCCCATTCTTGGGATTTGGATTCAAACCGACAGTCTTTGCTCTGTTTTTATATAGCATCTTGCCGGTTATACGGAACACAGTATCCGGAATTAGAGCAGTACCAAACGAGCTAGTCGAAGTGGCCCGGGGGATGGGAATGTCCCGGGTGCAAATACTGTTGAAAGTCGAAATAAAGCTAGCCATGAAAGTCATCATGGCCGGGATAAGGACTTCAGTTGTCATAAATGTCGGAACTGCTACAATCGGCGCTGTTGTCGGAGCCGGCGGATTGGGGGTTCCCATAATATCTGGATTGGTCCGGAATAATCCGGCGATAGTATTAGAAGGAGCTGTTGCTGCAGCCATGCTTGCTTTTGTTATCGACCAGATCTTAGCTCAGGCAGAAGCTAGTTTTTCTAGCGCAAGTTGAGCAACTAGATGAAGAAAGTGATCTGCCAATACTCTGATACTTGATAGCATCAGAGTATTGGCAGATTAGTGATGTAATAATCTGATACAATTATCTATAGAATAGACAAGAGTGTCTTGTGGGGTGATATTTATGGCTAAAGTTGATTTAAAGAAGGAGATGAAAGAGTTTTACAATCCTTCTAAGAAAGAATTTGTTATTGTTGATGTACCGGATATGAGTTTTGCCATGATCGATGGCGTGGGTGATCCGAACACATCGAAGGAATATCAAGATTCAGTCGATGCTCTATACTCTGTATCATATACATTAAAGTTTATGATCAAGAAGCAGAATGAACTATTGGATTATGTAGTAATGCCTCTGGAAGGTCTTTGGTGGGCTGACGACATGGGTGCATTTCTAGCTATGGATAAGGATCAATGGAAGTGGACGTCGATGATAATGCAACCTGACTTTGTGAAGCAAGATAAGTTTACTGCAGCTGTTAAAGAAGCGCAGGAGAAAAAAGACTTACCCGGATTGGCTAAGATTCGCTTTGAGAGTTTCGCCGAAGGATTGTCAGCGCAGATAATGTATATCGGTCCCTTTGCGGACGAAGGACCGACGATCGAGAAGCTCCATAGTTTTATCAAGGATAATGGTTACGATCTTCGAGGTAAACATCATGAGATATACTTAAGCGATCCCCGGCGGACAGCACCGGAGAAGATGAGAACAGTTATCCGCCAGTCGATAAAGTAATCAAGGAAGTTAGTCAAAGCGTGAGTATTCTTGTCTGAATAAGTAAGACATTTAGTAATGCCTATCTGCGCAGATAGGCAATGTATGCTCTATCTCGATAAGAATATCTATTGTAAATGGATCATCGTGTTCTATATTAATTAAGAATTTTGGTAGTCTTTTAGTTTTTCGTTTAGGTTATGGAGAATCTTCCGAAAACCATCCTCGGCACTCTTTTCCAGGTCTCCACTTTTAGCATCATCTGCGATTTTGCTAACACCATTGGTAAAATTATCGAAAGCAGCTCCAACCTTTTCTTGGAGCTCCTTTGACTTCTCGCGATTGACTGTTTTTTGAAAGGCTTTTTTTAGATTAGAGCCAAGGTCTTTCAGCTCGTCTGCAATGTCTGAATCCTTCGCTGTATCTGTTTGTTGGATCTCTTCATCAGTCATTTCCTTCTCTCCTTCAAGTATTAATTGTTGATTAAGAATATTTATTGTTATCTGTGGATCTTGCTTTCTTCTCATAGTATCAATATACTTTGACACTAATATCTTGCAGCAATATCTTATAATCGTAACTGATTCTTTTATTGAAAGGAAGAGTGGATGCTCCGGGTATTAAGAAACATCTTTAGGCGAAAGCTCAGAGTCGTCTTAACGATCTTCGGGATCACCATTGGAGTCTTTGCTCTCGTAGTCATGGGAGCTATGGCCGAGAAGCTGACTCTTTTGGTAGAGGGTGGTACCACCTTCTATGCGGACAAGGTAATAGTGACCGATGCGTCTTCGGCGATCCCCGGTTTTACTTCAACTCCTATGTCCAAGGATATCATCAAGGAGCTCGAGGATATCGATGGCGTAGCCAAAGCCTCAGGTTCTATCGGTATGACACTAGAAGAAGAAATAGGTGCTGTTAATATGGGCCCGCCGGCGGCAATAGACGGTACTGATTTCCGTGGTGAAGGACTGGAATCGTTCAAGGTGACTTATGCAGAAGGACGAGAATTGAAGAAGGGGGATTCCGGTAAGGTAGTAATCGGTTCGGACCTGGTTGAACAGCTTGAAGCGGAAGTCGGCGAGGATGTAGAGATCCGGGGTGAAGATTTTGAGGTAGTCGGTATTATGGAAAAGACGCTGACTGCGCCGGATACAACTGTGTCAATGACTTTAGAGGATGCTCAAGATCTGTTTGTCGATAATATGTCTAAAGCAATGAAGGGTCAGATCGATGCAAGGGATCTGGTTACTGGTTCCTGATTGAATACTACGAGAATAACCGGTTTTTAACTACCTCGATACTCAGATAGATTCTTATGTCAGATTTCTATTGGTCTGAGCTAGGGATTTGCGATATCGGTAGCGTGAAAAAGAAAGTACTTCCTCTGCCTTTGGTGCTTTCGACGCCAACGTTTCCATTGTGTGCTTCCACTAGATGTTTGACAATTGCCAGTCCTACGCCTGTACCACCCTTTGTTCTGGTTCGGGCTTGATCGACACGGTAGAAATGATTAAACACGTAAGGCAGGTCTTTATCGGGAATCCCTTCTCCTGTATCCGAGACATAAACTGTCAGTTCACTAGCGGTGCCAGGAGAGATTTTGACACTCACTTCGATCTTGCCATCTTCAGGTGTATAACGTAAAGCGTTTCCGATAAGGTTATAAAGGACTTGTGTGATGCGATCAGGGTCAGCAATGATCTGTGGAAGTCTGGATGGAATACTCACAGTCATTCTTATATTCTTTTCACTAAGCATCGGTTGGATCGACTCGATCACGTTTCTGGTTAAACCGTTAAGGTCAATGGGTTTCTTTTGAAGTTTAAGCTGGCCGGCTTGAGCGAGAGTCAGATCGCGCAAATCGTTAACTAACCGGTTTAGAAGCATTGTCTCCGTATGGAGAGCAGCGATCTGTTTGGGATTCGGTTTGACAATACCATCAAGGATTGCTTCAAGATTTCCCTGTATTAGAGTCAACGGTGTCTTTAATTCATGAGCGATACCTGCATACAGTTGACGGTTTAGTTTTTCGTTTTTCTCCAGGGTTTCCGCCATCGAGTTGAAGGTCTTCGCCATTTCACCTATCTCATCATTGGATTTTACTGGAATCCGTTGGTCAAATTCACCAGCGGCAATCTTTCTAGCCGCTTTGGTAAGTTGCTTGACAGGAGATGTGATTCGACTGGCAAAAATCAGGCTGGCTAGGACGGCGATGATCACAACGACAAGTGCCGCAATCCACATCGATGTGTTTACAGCTTCCAGAAATCGTTCTTCCGATGGTCCCATGATATGCTGCATCAACTGCTGCATACCGGTGCCCGGTCTCATGATCTGGCCGGCCGGCTCCCGCTGTAAATAACTGCCGAACTGACTTTTAATAGTATAGTTGGCCAGCCCGGCCATTAGGGTGATCGAGACTAGAGCGATGATGATAGTAATAATAACAAGTTTTGTTGTTAAGCTCCTCATCAATCTAGTCAGATTCTCCTTCAAACTTATATCCGACTCCATAGACAGTGATTATGTCCTTTGGGTTCTTAGGATCGTCTTCGATCTTATGCCGTAGGTTCTTGATGTGAGCGTCGATAGTCCGCTCGTATCCTTCGAAAGAATACCCTTGTATCTTTTCAACTAGCTGGAGGCGTGTAAATACACGCCGGGGATTTTCAGCCATAGTCTCGAGAAGCGTAAACTCGGTTGGAGTCAGATCGATCAGCGTATCGTTCTTTTTGACTTCGTGCTGTATGTGGTTGATTTCGAGGTTGCCCCATCTGATAACCTTTTTTTCAATATCTTCCTGGGTTGCCCGGCGCAGAACGGCTCGAACGCGGGCGACAACTTCGCGGGGTGAAAATGGTTTGGTGATATAGTCATCAGCTCCCAGTTCTAAACCGACGATCTTGTCTGTTTCCTCATCGCGAGCCGTCAGCATAATAATCGGAGTCGATGAGTCTTTTCGGATTGTTTTGCACACCTCAAAGCCGTCAACACCAGGAAGCATAAGGTCAAGTAGGATCAAGTCGGGTTGATCGTTCGATGCTTTTTCGATTGCTTTGTTTCCGTCTTTTGCTGAAATGACTTGAAAACCTTCGCGTTTTAGATAAGAAGTCAAGAGGTCGATGATCTGAACCTCATCGTCTACTACAAGTATTTTTTCTCCAGTCATGTAAAACCTCCTTGTCATAATTAAAGCACAAGAAAAGGGAGCTTGCCACGAGGAAGGTAGAACATGTTATATGACAAACTCCCTTTGCATGGAGGATTGTGTGGTTACCGTAGATCATCTCTTTTACTTCTAAGCTCTTTAGTGCTGATTTCACCAGTTGCGTAGCGCTTTCTTAATATTTCCATTGCTTCATTAGAGGTAGGTTCTTCAGGAATTGCTTGTGTCTTAAGTCTACTGTTTCTGGATGCCATGTACATTATAAGGATACTTACTAAGGCGAATAACACTAGACCGAACATAATCGTTCCCAATATGAACAGACCGGCACTGTTACTGAATAAACTGTTCACACCACCTGATCCGTAAGTGCATATACTATCTGCAAACGCATCGGAATAACCATGCATGTCATTACCTCCCCTCTAATAACTACACTAAATGGAAAATTTGAAGTTCGTGTGAATTTTCTTCTCCCGGAATGTGAATATTAGAAGTGGTACTTTTTACATCTTTTTGGGACTAAGAACACCCACTCCCATGCTCTTGAGCATAGGGGTGGGTGAAAACCGGATGCACTCTTAATCCAGAGAGCCAGAGATTGACTTCGAACAGCTGATACTCTGATACTTCCAAGTATCAGAGTATCGGATAATGCTGGAAAAAGGGATTGGTTCTATGGTCAAGACCATGGATCTTGCTGCTGTCTAAGGGTATAGAAATATTTGTCCAGGGTAGTCTTGTACTAGGATCGATCAGAGGAGTCGGTTGACGTGCTAGTTGTTTTCTGCTTCGAGGGTTTTGATCTTGTCCAGGCGGCGTTTGTAGCGATCGAGATTCTTATAATCGGTTCGTAGGAAAGTAAGTATGAGCTCTTTGGCTAATTCGCGTCCGGTTACACGGCCGCCAAGACAGATGATGTTCATGTCATCGTCTTCGACTCCCTGGTGAGCTGAATAGATATCGGTGATGAGGGCCGCTCTTGCGCCGGCAACTTTATTTGAGGCCACGCAGGCACCAACACCGCTTCCACAGATAGCGACACCTTTGGCAACGTCTCGTTTGGCCACGGCTTTAGCCATAGGGATGACTATGTCCGGGTAGTCGTCTTCCGGATCAAATCTATTTGCTCCAAAATCTTTAATATCATAACCGGCTTCAGCCAGATATTTTTTCATTTCCTCTTTTAATTTAATACCACCATGATCGGCAGCTATTCCAACCTTCATTACAAGCTCCTGATTATATAGAGGACTTAAAAAATCAGGACAGTCCTCTTAAAGTATTACCGGTTTGAAAAAGATTATATTGATATTTCATTATTATTGCCAGACTAAATAGTGTTTTTGATTATAATGGAGGAGAAGTCTTTACACAGTCTATAAGAAGGTGGCTTATGAAGATAGTGGTCAGGAAAGATTTTCAAAAAACCAGCTTACAAGTGGCTAAGTATATACAGAAACAGGCGATTGACTATGTCAAAGAAGAGGGCGAGTTTAATATTGCGCTAGCTGGTGGTAGAACTCCAAGAGACGCATATCGGATGCTCGCTGAACTAGATCTTCCATGGAACAAGATGAGTTTCTTTATGGGTGATGAGCGTTTTGTCTCCGTGAATGACCGGAGAAGCAACTACTTGATGGTTAACGGTGAAATAGGCAACTTTACGAAGATTCATCAAGTTGACACAAGTGTGGATATTAGACAGTCATGTTTGTCCTACTCCAGATTGTTACCTGTGTATATGCATCTGATCCTTCTTGGAATCGGTCCCGATGGTCACACGGCATCTTTGTTTCAAGGATGCTATTGCGAAAACGTAACAGATAAGGTCTGCTATACGAGTGGCCCGGATGGGCTTCAACGAGTCAGTTTGACAAAAGATTATATCCGGCGAGCACAGAATATAGCTTTTTTTGCATGCGGTGGAGAAAAACGGAATGCGCTTAAGAATTTAGTCAGCGGAGAAAAGTCAATGCCAGCAGTACAGGTTGTTATCGAAAACACTACTCTTTTCACTGATCAAAAGGGTCTTACCAGGAAATAGAGCTAGTGTTTGTTGATATTGAGTTACATTGCTGAATGTTTATATAAATTGGGAAGAATAGATAAAAAAGCCTAGACAGAAAAACAATTTGATGTATAGAATAGTGGCAGATTGTTTATGTTCTGCTTTACCTCTCTTTTCGTTTGCATATTTGAAGTAAGGGACAGAAGATGGATATTGTACTAACAGACATTGACATTCTAGAAACCGAGCTTTTAGCCAACACTCTGCGGCAGGATGTTATTAAGATGTTAGTTAATGCTCAGTCGGGCCACACAGCCGGACCTTTGGGAATGGCTGAAGTATTTGCCTCACTCTATTCAAAAGTCTTAGATCTTTACCCAAAAGATCCGACGAATGACCAGCGTGACCGGTTGATACTTTCCAACGGACATATTTGTGCCGTACAGTATGCAGCCATGGCTAGAACCGGTTTCTTTCCGGTAGAAGAACTAATGACTTTTCGGAGGATCAACAGTCGTCTACAGGGACATCCGCATAATATTTCACTTCCCGGAGTAGAAAACTCCGGAGGGCCGCTTGGTCAGGGATTATCACAAGCAGTCGGACGTGCCTTGGTTGCTAAAAGGGAAGGAAAACACCACCGGGTGTATTGTATAACCAGTGATGGTGAACATGATGAAGGCCAGGCATGGGAAGCGATGATGTTTGCTGGAAACCACAACCTTAACAACTTAGTCTTTCTGTTGGATCGAAATGATATCCAGATCGGTGGTAAGACTAGTGAAGTGATGCCACTGGAACCTCTTGAGGATAAGTATAAAGCTTTCAATCTCCATACTATTGAAATAGATGGACACAATATACGAGAGATCGTAGGCGCGTGTAGCGAAGCCACGTCGGTTCATGATAAACCGACGATGATTATCTGTCTGACAACTCCCGGTAAGGGAGTTGATTTTATGGAGAATGATCATGGGTGGCATGGTATGCCTCCGAGTCCAGAAGAAGGGGAAGAAGCTCTAAAGCAACTTCTCGGAGAGCGGGAAAAAGTACAAGCTAAACTAGGACAAATGGGGAAGAAATGATAGATGACAAAGCAAATCTGTCAAAAAAGATCTTCTCAAGTGATCTAGCAAAGAACTCGACGAGAGCCGGATTTGGCGATGGCCTTCTATATCTCGGAGAAAACAATCCAAATGTCTGGGTACTCTGTGCTGATCTTACTGAAAGTGTTCGAGCGCAGGATTTTGCCGAGAAATACCCGGAGCGTTTTGTTGAGATGGGTGTTGCCGAGCAGAACATGGCCGGACTAGCAGCCGGACTAGCTCTGGAAGGAAAGATACCTTTTGCTTGTTCCTTCGCTGCCTTTAGTCCTGGCCGGAACTGGGATCAGATCAGAGTAAGTGTGGCCTACAGCAAAGCCAATGTTAAGATCGCAAGTACACATGCCGGTCTTTCCACAGGAGAAGATGGTGCAACCCATCAGGGTCTCGAAGATCTGGCCATAATGAGGGCCATACCTAACTTCACGGTTATCGAAGCATGTGATGCTGTTGAAGCGGAGAAAGCCACTCGATCCGCTGCTGGTATAAACGGTCCGGTGTATTTAAGATTTCACCGCTCAAAAGTTCCGATTATAACAACCGCCAAGACTCCATTTAGAATCGGTAGAGCAGAGACTTTCTTTGATGGAGATGATGTCACTATCATCGGTAGCGGTCCTATTCTATTTGATGCTTTAGTTGTTGCCCATGAGCTAGAAGCAGAAGGAGTATCAGTCCGGGTTATTAATTGTCATACTCTGAAACCGATTGATGAAAAGGCTATTATCAAAGCAGCCGGAGAAACAGGTGCTTTTGTCACGGTCGAAGACCATCAGAGAAGTGGAGGTCTGGGATCAGCTGTATCGGAAGTGTTGGCTCGGTTTCGACCAATACCTGTTGAGATGATCGCTGTGGATGATACATTTGGAGAGTCCGGGAGGCCAGCCGATCTTCTTGCCAAGTATGGGCTTACTAAAAAAGATATTAGAGAAGCCGTTCTAAAAGTAAGAGACAGGAAGTAACGACCCTTCATAAAAAGATGAAGCAAAGATCATAATAACTATATGACCTAAATCCATTAAGAAGGTTGACAGCTTCCAAATACACGAAGTGTTCATAATACCAGCCGTAGATCTGAAGTGTCACTTTATCTAAAAAGATGTCTAGAATCTACCAATCTAATCCTTGATATGCAACCTATTTGGCTGAGAGATAAGGGTGTGATAATCATGAGGGCTCTGGGGTATCAAAAGGGAAGTCAAGAAATAGAGTCATTTGATATTGCCAAACCAGCTATTCAGGATGATCATGAGGTCCTTTTTAAGATCATTCAGGCGGGGATCGATGGGACGGACCGGGCTTTGGTCAGACAGCAGCTCTGGGATCCTCCGCCCGGTCAAGATTTTATGATCATCGGCCACGAGGTACTCGGACGCGTTGAGCAAGTCGGTGATAAAGCAACAGAGTTTAAAGTCGGTGATTATATCGTACCGACGATCCGTCGCGGTTGTGGACTGTGTGCGAGTTGTCTGAATAGTCACAGCGACACTTGTTCGACTGGTTTGTTTACTGAGAGAGGAATTCATAAACTAAATGGCTACTTCACTGAATATGCCGTAGATCATAGAGATTATGTGGTAAAAGTCCCGGAAGATCTTATTGATTTTGCAGTCTTGACTGAACCGCTTAGCATTGGTGAAAAAGCTATTAGCCAGCTGAGATTGATCCAAAGCCGTCTTCCCTGGGCATGTGAACATCCTGAACATGCTTACGACAAACCGGGTTGGGCTGGATGTAAAAAGGGATTGGTGATCGGTGGCGGGCCGCTGGGTCTAATGATCGCAGGCTTGCTAAGACTGCAGGGTATTGACACCCATGTTGCCGAGATCATGGGAGAAGATACTTTCCGTGTAAAGCTGATCAAGGAGTTCGGCGGGCACTATATTCATTCTATGGACAAAGGCAGGGAAGAGATCGAAAAAGAGACTGGTCCACTCGATGTAATCATCGAAGCAAGTGGATCGGTGAAACTGGCAATGGACATGATACTTGCGTTGGCCCGAAACGGTATTTATGTTCTAACCGGACTTCCATTCGGAGTGGAGGGAGTTTGTTCAGACGGAGCTACACTTTTAAGGCAAATCGTCCGATATAACCAGGTCATCATCGGTGTCGTTAATTCAAATCGGACTCATTTCGAATCTGCTATCGAAGATCTTTCACGTCTGCGTGAGAACTATGGAGTAGCATTAAGCAAGTTTATCACCCATCGGTTTCCATTTGACGACTATCAAAAAGCATGGGATCTTAAAGATCCTAATGCAGTCAAAGTTGTCATGGAAATGGAATAGAGATTTAGGGGGGACGATTATGAGACTAGGTTATATAGGTCTTGGCAAAATCGGTCAAGGTATGGTTCAAAACCTGACTTCAAAAGGAATTGACGTAATCGCTTATGATATATCAACTGATGCAGTTAAGTCTGCTGAGGAAAAAGGTGCGAAGGGAGCATCATCTTTTAAGGAACTAGCAGAGAATCTCGAGCCTCCAAGGATTATCTGGATAATGGTACCAGCCGGAAAACCGGTTGATGATGTCATCAACGGACTGACTGATAGTCTTTCAAAAGGGGATATCTTGATCGATGGAGGCAACTCCTACTATAAAGACTCGATTGCCCGGGCGAAAAAACTAAGTGAGATGGAAATCCACTTTCTCGACACTGGAACCAGCGGTGGTATGGAAGGAGCGGCTCATGGAGCTTGTCTTATGACCGGTGGTGAACCGGAAGCCTTTGCCCTAGCAGAACCTGTTTTCAAAGCAGCTGCTACACCTGAAGGTTATTTGTATACTGGTCCGTCCGGTTCGGGGCATTTTGTTAAGATGATTCATAATGGAATCGAGTATGCGGTACTCCAGTCATATGGCGAAGGTTTTGAACTGCTAAAGACAGGGCCCTACGATATAGACCTCAAAGATATTGCTCATGTTTGGTCACATGGCTCCGTGATCAGATCGTGGATCACTGAGCTCCTGGAGAACGCCCTGGAGGATGATCCTGAACTCGAGAATATTACCGGTGTTGTTGAAGGTGGCTCAACCGGGGAGTGGACGGTGAAGACCGCCATTGAACAAAAAGTACCGGCCATACTAATATGTTCAGCTCTTCAGATGCGCTACCGTTCACGGCAGACAGATACGTTCACCGGTAAAGTCATTGCTGCTCTAAGAAATCAGTTTGGTGGGCATCGGGTAAGACATAAGTAGAAAAACTGTATCTAGAAGGATTCCTCGTAGTTACAAGTAGGTGTTAGAAGAATTGGACTACGTCGATACCCAGTTCCCATGGGTCAATGACATTAATAATCGACAGCTTGAAAGTCTTCTTCTTTGTTTTTTCACTCAGGTTCACTATCTTTGCTTTTTCTGGTTCGACCGTATTACCATCTTCATCTTGAGCTATTTTGACATCTGGTCTGGCCAAATCTTTCGGATTTGATTTGATGACAACGGCGATCTCTCCGCTGTCAAGAAGCACAAGTGATCCGACCGGGTAAATAGAGAGAGTCTGGACAAACATCTTCATGATCACAGGATCAAACGCTTGACCGCTTTGTCTGATCATCTCGGCCAGGATTTGATCGGGGAGCCTACCATTCTTAAAAGGTCTTATCGATGTACCAGCGTCATAACTGTCACATACTTGGACGATTCGGCTGAAAAGGTGAGGCCGTTGTTTGTTGGTGAGCTTAGGGTATCCTTTAAGATCGTAGCCGGCGTGGTGCTCATAGGCAACGATCATTGAAAGTTTATGCATACCCGGCATTTTGCTCAAGATCTCAGCACCTTCTGCGGTGTGTCTCTTCATGATCTCGAATTCTTCAAGACTCAAGGAGCCCGGTTTATTGGTTATACTCTGGGGGATATTGACCTTGCCGATATCATGGAGCAATGCAGCAGTTCCAAGAACACTTAATTTATCGTGTGGTAGTGATAGGTCTCCGCCCAGACTGATGCCTAAGATACAAGTATTTACTGAATGAAAGAAGGTCGTCTCGTCATAGCTTTTGATTGCGGTAAGGCCCAGGATATTCAAACGCTTTCCGAAGATAGCTTCGATCAAGGTGTTAACTGTCTTTTCTGCTTTAATAACGTTGACCGACTGTCCTAGTTTCGCGCTATTCATAATGTCAGTGATAGCGTGAACGGCAGAATTATAGACTTCTTTGGAAGCTTGTTTATCTTCTTTAGATTTATCGTCTTCCTTTTCAGCCTGGACTTTCGAAGCTGAGCTGACTGTTATACTAGTGACGCCAGAGGCACTCAGTCTTTTTTCGATACCACCTTCGTTTTCCAGAGTTTTCTGGTCTATACACATATTATCGATGAGTTTCTCCAGGTCAGTTTGGTTGATATTCTTCTTGAAAGTTATTCCCCCTAGGTTAATAGTTTCGCATTCATGAATAAACTGCTTGTATGTCATACTCTCTTTGACAAGCAGTTCATGTTCAATAAACAGGTCACTCTCGTGCATAGCAAAAGTTAACTCAGGTCTTTCTTCCAGGTATCTAGTCAGATGCTCGACCAGCCTCTTGAAAGCAGCCATAAGTTCCGGATGTTTCTCTGGATAAAGCATCATCTTGCGTTTCACCGCTACAAGTTGTTCAAAAATAAGTTTAGCGTTCCCTAACTGTGTCGGACTTACTTTATTATCCACTCTGTGACTCCGTTTCTTCTGCTTCCTTTATTTTACTGATAGCACCGTCGGCTTCTTTACGAAGCTCCGATACTGGCTTTCGAAATATAATAGCTCTTTTCTTGGCGATTTTTTTCAACGTCTGCATAGCTTTTGGTGAACCTATATCGCCAAGAGCGTTTATTGCCGCTAGTTTTAAGTTTGTCTGCTTTTGAAACATATCTCTCTTGGTGACGATGTCAATCAGTTTTGATACACTGTCTCCTGCTTTTAGTTTCCCGAGGCTTGATACAGCCCGGATTTGGATCGATGGATCCATATCACCTATAGCGGTCATAAGCAGTCTGACTGATTTCGGAGTTTGACGGTTACTTAAGGCGATGACGGTTGCTTCACGGATTTCGGGATTGCTATGGGTCATGGTCATATTAAACAGTTCTATAACGCGATCATCAGGTATGGAACTGATAGCTATCACCACAGACTTAACCACTTCCCATTTCGGATCGACAAGTTTTTCTTTGAATATCGTGACATCATTATCGGCTTGATGTGCTGCTATCTTACATATCTTGATCCGCTGAAGGTCATCTTGCTCAACGCTCAATATTTCCATAAGTGAGGAAACAGCTGTTTCACCAAACAGGTCTAGTGATGCTCTGGCGAGTTTTTGTTTTTCTTTGTCTTCTCCCTGCAAGGCTGTTGTTAATATCTTGCGCATATTATCGGGACGGGCCGCTTTGGTTATCGATTCTTCAAGTACTGGGATAAATGTAGGGAACTTATCGATTGATGAATCAAGTTTATTCATTACGGCCTGAATAGTTTTAGCGGTAAGATCAAATCGCTGTTCGTCGATCAAGCTGCCTAACTGGATATCTAGGCCACCAAGAGCTTTTCTTAGTCGTTCAATGTCCTGACTATTGTTTAGCATCTCGATCAGTGTATCGATTGCTTGTTCTTCAATATCAGTTTGTTCAAGTTTCTCCTTTTCTTCTTTTATAGTCTCCTCGACATCGATTTTCGTTTCGTCATATAAGTGAGCGAATTCGAAATATACTTCTTCGGGAGCTAGCTCAATGTCTTCGGTCTCTCTTAACTGGATATCTTGTACTTCTGAGCCCATTGGTACGTCCAGTTCCTCGACAGCTTTGTTTAAGACTCCGAGAAGTTCCGGTCCGAAGTCGAGGCTTCCGAGCGTTTCGTTTAGGTGTTTTAATAGAGGTGATTGAAGGTCTTCTCGCAGTTCGGAAAGACCGCCTGCCAGGTTATTAAATATCTCCTCTCTTTCTTTCTTACTGGTGTCCTTGACCAACTCTCCTAACTTGGCAATTGTATTGGCCAGGTAGTCGGCTCGCGATTCCAGTCCTGATTCTCCGGTTGTCGATGAGGCCATATCACTTAGCTTAAGGAGAAGTCTGGTGGTGTCTGTAGAACCTTTCCGCAGCTTGATCACCAAACGGTCACGATTAGTGTTACTCAGATCACCTTCGTTTAATGCCATAAATATTTCTTGATCGTTTAAACCAGCTTCACCGTAGAGGTCTACTTCATCAGGAATCTCATCGCCGGTCTCTACCTCGAGTCTTCTGGCTTCTATGCTAACGATACCGGCGTCGGACAGAAGTTTTTCGATTCCTCCCCTTTGGCGTATTTCCTCGGCATCATTACATATATTTGACAGAAACACTTCAAGGTCGTGTTGTTTTACCTGGGAGTCGATGTTTATGGTAGTTATCTGTCTTTCGTGGAGGTAGTCAGATAATGCTACATAGAAACTGCCTTGCTTCTCGGAGAATTCATAACCGTCGACCAAAAGGGATTCTTTGCTGACATTAAAACTAAGCTTTGGGTAAGTTTGAAAATATGACTCCACGGATTTAAAAAGCTCAACTGCTGCATCGATGCACATCGGATGGTTTTGAGAATAGACGCGTTGAATCTTTATGGCTGCGTTAAGCTGTTTAAATAATGTCTCTAAGGATTTCTTTTTTTCGATATCGATTTCGTTGACTTGCTCCACCAGATCTTCTCCCATGGTGAATGTCCGTCTTCTTGATGAAGTATCAATTAACTCTAGCTATCGGTTTCTACCCTAAAATAATTAGCTTAAGTCTATCCTAATTACAAGGGTAAAAGCAATTATAAAGATCAAGCTGTTGGCGTATAATAAGGCTATTGACATGTTATCTTACGGTAGATCAACAATGTTATTAAAACGTGTGGTGAACAAGTGACTACAGATAATCAGACCAGGAGAGCAAGACAACTGTTTCAGAGTCTTTCAAAGGAATATCCTGATGCCGGAATCGCGCTCAGATTCTCTGATCCATGGGAGCTTCTAGTAGCTACAATCCTTTCGGCTCAGTGCACAGATAAGAAGGTGAATGAAATCACTGGTTTTCTTTTTGACAAATATAAGGGAATTGATTCCTATGCAGAAGCCAATATTGAGGATTTTGAGGAGGACATAAAACCTACCGGATTCTACCGTAATAAAGCGAAGCATATAATCATGGCTGCACAGATGATCATGTCCAAGTATAACTCGAAAGTACCGGATACAATGACTGAGATACTAACACTACCCGGAGTCGCCAGAAAAACAGCCAATGTAGTTCTCGGTAATGCATACGGAGTAGTTGATGGAATTGCCGTTGATACGCATGTGTTTAGGCTCGCCCACCGTCTCGGTCTAAGTGAAGCCAAGAATCCAGACAAGGTAGAAAAGGATTTAATGGCTATTATTCTACAAACAGATTGGTTTAAATGTACCTATTTATTGATTGAGCATGGCCGGACGGTTTGTACGGCCAAGAAAGCGTATTGCTACAAATGTGTTGTCAGCAGACTATGCCCGCAGGCGTTTATTTGCAGTGTGTGTATAAAAGAGTAATGATTTGGTTCTCTTTAGCCGAATATTACATTAGAGAAAAATCAGGAGTAGTTTTTTATGAGTGTATTTAATCTGTTTAAAGGAAAGAAGAAAAAACAATCTGAAATAGGAGAACAAGCAAAAGCTGCTATTAAGGAATCTATTGAGCTTTTTGAAGCGGGGAAGCTAGAGCTTGCGGTTGCTATGTTGAAGAGAACGGTTCAACTTGAGCCGGATGTCTTTGATGGGTGGATTCTTCTCGGTGAGATCTACTGGCAGCAAGGAGAACATATTAACGCGGAAAAGAGCATTAATAGAGCTCTTAAGATCAAAAAGGATTCGGCGAAAGCATTGGGGATCATGGGAGAAATCCATCTTGAGAACGGACAGTTCGACGAGGCGATTTCTTGCTATCGAAAAGCCCTGTCTATTAAACCCGAGGAGATCAAATCATGGAACCTTGCCTCAGATGCCGCTCTTCGGCCGGAGAGTCTTGTGAAGGCTATTAAGTGCTATCGAATTGCTCTTAAAGAAGATCCGCATGTAGCTGCGACGTGGCAATTGATGGGTGATACTTATTTGACGCTTGAAAAGTGGCTTGATGCTATCAACGCATATAAGAAAGCACTTGATATTGATCCCAAGGTACCGGAAGTCCTGCAGTCGATGGGATACGTCCTAACTAAGATGAAAGAATTCGAACAAGCAGTAGAAACGTTAACCAAGGCACTGTCTATGGATGAGGAATTGGAAGTAGCATGGAAAACACTGGGTAATGCTTATCTTGAGATGGGTAATAGTAGCAAGGCAATCGAGTGCTGCAATAGAGCCATCACTTTAGACCGTAAATATGCGGGAGCGTGGAGTTTAAAGAGTCTGGCAGAGTTTAATCTAGAAAAATTCGAGGAAGCTAAGAAATCAGCAAAGACTGCTCTCAACATAGATTCTGAAAGCCGGGAAGCCCTTATTGTACTGGGATTCTCTACATCAACTCTCGGAGATAAAAAGCTTGGAGATAAATTCATTAAAGATTCCGACCGCATCACCCTTAAGTAAACCGCAACTCAGTGACCAGTTACCAGTAACCAGCAATCAGTACGTCCTTAAGCTGATGAAATATGGTGCAGTTGAGCAACAGAACAGTAGCCTAATAATAGGTAAGTCGCAATCCGCAACCCGAAGTCTTTAAACTAAAGATGGCCGAAGCTTAGATTCTTCACTTCGCTCAGAATGACATCTTCATACCTAAGATCAAAAACCAAGCATAAACATGAGAACCAGTGAGTCATTGCCTGCCCCGATTTATCTGGCCGACGAAGCAATCTCACATATGTAATCACTAAACTTGCTATTTGTGATTTACGACTTACGGTTCGCGGACTACGGCACTGCTGCTCTGTTGCTCTACGGTACCCGTTTCTTCAGCACTTCCGTTCTTCAGCACTATCAATCTTCAGCTCAAAGACTTGCTGGTATTTGATGACTGGT
>SDBS01000588.1_pt1 | contig 35645 bp, 43 predicted proteins | sample 2277091 | NCBI WGS metagenome assembly SDBS01 (sample SAMN10404972, study PRJNA504765) | marine sediment metagenome | isolation source: marine sediment core GS10_PC15, 163 cmbsf | place: Arctic Ocean: Southern Knipovich Ridge | collected 2010
TTCGAATTGTAGCATCGAAGAAACATGGTAACGCAGTTTGCGATTTTTATCTCATTGGAATCCACTATTAACTCCGATAAGTTCATGAGAGTTTCTCGGACTGCCTCTATCTCTTCAGTGAATATTGGCTGGGGAGTATAGTAGACTCTTTCATCGACCTCCTCCCTGGTCAGGATCCCCATCTCATGGAGCTTTTTCAAGTGATAGAAGACATGGCCTGAAGGTCGGTCCAGTCTCCTCGCGATCTCTCTAACGGATAGGTCCTCAGCGGGTTCGAGGAGCAGTTGTATTATTTGCAGCCGTAGATTGTTTCTCTCCTCGCCCATGAGATCATGACTAGAAAGTATTTTATGATTTTTATATTTGATTCAATTATTAAACTATTATATCCTAAACAAACCTATTATAGACAATAAAGTGGTAAAGCATATATTGTAAACTTTAGTACCTTAATTAGAATTGTTATCCCCTGAAGAGAAACTTAAGGAAGTAAACGAGTTATTCAGGCAGGGTTCAAAGAGAAATAAGGCTGCCCGATATATTGTTAGAAAAAACAGGGAAATCCCTAAGGATGAACAGGCCAAAATTGAGGAAGTGATCCCAATAGCTGGCTCAACACTAGAAGCTGTATTCACAATTCTGAGGAAAGCAGGTTTATATGGAGAAGACGCCTGGGCTCCCTCAGATATAACGCCAGAAAAACCTCAATATGAAGAAGTCCAGCATACACCCTTACCGATATTACCCTTAGAACAGAAATATGTAACCATAGAGGACTTTAACGAGTTCAAAAACGGATTCAACGACACACTCAATCAGGCATTAACGAATTTCATAAACAAGCTCACCAACAATGGCGCAGATCCTACAGTGCCCATAGAAGAAGGGCAGGATTTTGAGATACAGCAACCCCATGAATTGATGATAATAGACCCCAGTTTAACACGGAAGGGGGTTTGGTTGAAACCCAAGACGCAGATGTATTTCGATCTGGCGAGACAGGGCATCTTCGTAGCATACGCAGATGATAATAGACTCAGCCCTTTCAATGAATTTGACGGGAACCTCAGCGATTTCTTTAATATGGTAGTCGATGACTATTTTATTAGAAATTTTAATGCGGATATCGGTGTAATGATGAGGAGGTATGGGAGATGAGTGCAAAGAAGAGGGCTCAGACTGAGCGCGTAGAGAAACCACGCATTAACGGGTCAAGGATAGGCATGGACCCAGGATATAGGGGCAGTTTCATGGTAAGCCGTATAAGTCCCCTGGATGCAGAAATTCTCGCTGAGGAAAAAATGCAAGCTGTTGAACTCAAGGCCATGCGCTTAGAAGAGATGAGCCTGAAGCGAAGAGCCAAGATGGTCAAACTACAAAAGGAGATTGATAAATTGGAAAAAGACGGAGATTTGAGCACAGATAACGAAAATTACCCTGGAATCAGCATTGGTATGGCCCAACAGATATCACACCTCTCCGAAGAAGAACAGCAAAAAATCCTCCAGACATACGCAACTTTCAGGAGCATCGATCAATCCAAGGGAAGACGTGACCCACTTCTCCCTCTCCTAGTGGGATTCTCCAAGACAAACCCAGGAAACAGTCAGAGCGATATGATAACATACGCCAAGGCCATGTCCGACCAGTTCAAAACGGGGATAGATGCAATGAAAGCAGTTATGCCCCAGAGAGAAAAAACCGCAAATTCCATAGAAGTCCTGAAACTCTTCAAGGACCTAGTCTCAGACAGCCTACAGAAACCCATGGACGAACTTGTACGCAAGGTTCAGCATCAGCCTGGAGTATTCGAGCAGATTCTAACTAACCCTGATCTATACAACCGAGCGAAAGAGATCGGTATGTTCGGGTCCAGGGAGCCCAAGGGTGGAAGCACGAACATAGACCTTGAGATCGAGAAGATGCGGGGAGAGCGGCAGATGTCGAGCCAGAAACTGGACCTGGAGTACCGGAAAATGATGCTTGAAATGGAGTCAAAGGATAGGAGAACAGAGCGAATGGTCAGTTTAATTGGACCCTTATCGGCTATGTTTTCGGGGTCCGTTGACGATAAGATGCGGGCGCTTGGACGAAATACCGCTGCAACTCATAATCCAGGACCCGTGACGGTGGTGCCAGCTACCTTCTTACACATTACCTGCACTGAGTGTGGTTACGATGAGAATATGCCATTGCCAGGAGACCCTCCTGACAACATCGCATGTCCAGGATGTGGGGTTACATTGAATGTAGGAGCCTCCAAGAGTGGAGACACTTAAAGAGCAGGTTTCGCGGCTTGAGAAAGAGGTGAAGGCTCTAGAGAAAAAAGTTGACAAGAAAAAAACTAACAGGAAGAGATCAGCTGCTAAGGAGCAGGCACGTTTTTTTCTCCAAAAGTTCTTTCTCCCTTTCTTCGACGGAGTCTGCGAGGCGAATGGTGTCTCCCTTGAAGCTGCAATATCGGAGTTGATCGTTGAGAATAAAACTCTCGATGAAATCTTCGAGTTGAATCTCGATAAGACCGCCAGTTTAATGGCCTCCCCGGAGTTCAGGGTTGTTTTAACTACTGTTAGACCAGTGATCGGTAAATCGAATGATTGGATTAGGACGCATTCCGTGATCATTTTAGAGGTTATGGAGGAAATTCGCCCTGAAGTCTCCAATGTGATCTATGACGCGGATACTGGGGAGGAGTGGTTTGTCGCGAGCCTTATCGGCGTCAGGGACATGCTCTTCAAAATTAATTAGTGCGTGCGGGGTCAACTGTTCGACTGTCGAACAGAGGCTATATGGGGGTGCATATTCCCCGCACGCATAATTTAAAAGATACTCCGATAATTTAAGTTCGTGGAGTCATTGCAGGCAGTATCAAAGGAGAACTATTACCTGGGCTTCAATAAAGATGAGGTATTCAAGTCCCTAATAGCCTGCGAGGGACATTTCAGAAACCTAAAAACTAATGATCAGGACTCCGTAGGTTTCCTCAACTGCATCGTAAAACACCTCGCGGATGCCGAGGGTCACTGTGATGAAGCTATCAGCCACTCCCTTATTGTGAGTGGAAATGAGTCAAGCCTGAAATTCTTGGAGCTACGAGATGAGATACGGAAATTTCGCAAATGGGTTCAAAGCAGCCCAGTCACGCGAGCGGAAGGAATCATAGAGATTCGCAAGTTGAGGAGAAGCTTCGAAAGCTTCAACGTTGAATATGACGTATCAAAGTGTAAGGCATGTGGGGATATCTCAGCCCTGAAAGATAGCCTGACTAAAGCCCTGAATAAACCAGATAAGGTTGTGGCCTCCTATCACGATGGAGAAGACTACCTTCTCCTAGAAAGGGACATGGCAGACAAATTCCTCCAAAAACTCTCTAAAAAATATGGAGTCACCACACCTGAACTAAAGATCAGTGAGAAATGTCACGAACCAAATAGGGGCATCTACTCCCAGGGAGTAATATACATGTGTCAGAGTGGAATTAACTTGCACGTTCTGGCCCACGAATTTAAGCATTATTTACAAAATATAGGTGGAAAACACCTAAAAGAGGGGGATGCAGAAAAGTATGCAATTGAACTTTTTAAAGAACCCGGAAAAAACTTATATGCCCATCATGCTAATTTAAAAAGTGATCGAACGTTGAAGACGCTTAGAGACGTTGGGCTAATATACGGTGGAGACAGCATAGGGGTTGCATTACAGAATGTCCTTAGGGGCATGGATGCAAAGTACCCTGGCTGGAGGTTCAAACCCAGCCTTATCGCAGCCATACTTGGAGCAGTCGGTGGAGCCTATGGCGCTTTGAAGCTTGATGATCCCTGGGATCTTCTCGCGCCAATAATCGGTGGATACCTAGCAATGGACCTTTACAGGCATGTACAACTACCCTTCCTAGGCCAGTCATTTGTCGCGACTCCCGCTCTTCCGACGAGGGTTGTGTTCACCACACAGAACAACATCGCCGTAAAGCCAACTGCGCTCGTGGGTCAGGGCAGGTATAGGGTAGTCTAACCCCCATACACCGCTCGACTTATTTTCTACATCACCACTAATCACCATTTTCATTCCTGATAAATATCCTATTAATACCATTATCCACTTATTATCCCCTTTTTTATTGTGTTAATATGTTGGTGTTGTTTCTATGATAGGGTTTTTTCCACTAAATGTGATATAACTTTTATATATGAACCTTTTTAATTATTAAATAGGGAATAATAGAATGGTTGAGACGGAAAACATTGAGACATTTCTCGCCAAAGCAGATAGCCAAAATAGGATAACCATACCTAAGAACGTGAGAGAAATACTCGGCATTGCTCCTGGAGTAAAGATCAGAGCAAAAATCTCCGTGGTCCCATTGTGACAATGAGCAACAACTACATGGGAAAAAAATGCCCGAAGTGCAACTGGAAGACCCCTGGCTCGACCTCATCCGGTTACATCTTCTGCCCCATGTGCGCCGCACAGCTGGCGAAATATGACTTACGGTCTAAACTTGATTCCAGGATGCCGGCATGGCAACCACCTTAAAGGGTTAATCAGAATCATATTTACACCTATAATAGTCAAGTATCCCCTATAGGAGAACTCTGCTCGATTCCAAGTATACTCTCCCACGCTCAATAATCCAAACCAACAGATCACCATCACCAACATCTAGCATTTCTCTGACGCTACTTGGGACATGGGTTTTTCCCCTCTGAAAAATTTTGGAAGTATTGATGATATGCTTCCCACTCATAGTATATTTTCCCCTATTCTTAGGAGTCATATCGTACATCTATGTACGAGATAGTACGCACTTCTTTTTAAATAAATATCTTCTGAACACACTTAGGAAAAAAGAGGAAACAGAAATGGCAGGCGGATACGTATTATGTGAATGGAGTGAGGTCCAGAAGGACTATCCGGCATTCCAAGCAACATTCGCAGCACTAGAGAACCAACTGATCTCACAGACAAACCTAGACTGGTCGCCTAAGACCATGGGCTACCTGTTGCCCTCCTCGGACGAGTACGGTAGGACCACGATCCTTCCCGCTGTGTTCAGAGGATTCGGCATGGCCTATAGCACGACCCCCGTTGCGGGAACCAACTTTATGCCGACCTGGAGACAGACTCTCACCTCCACCGGACACCAGACCCTCATTATGGGGGAGCGCAACGGCAACCTGATCCCTGAGGATATCAAGATAGCCTGGATCGGACTGGCCTTCCCAAACAAGCAACAGCATATCAGCGAAGTCAGATGGCAGATAGGTGACAGGAAATTCGGTAGAGTCGATCTTGAGCCTATGCGGGCCTTCGAGACTCCGGCGCTAATCTTTTCTGATGGCTTTGTACTTGATGAGGAAACAGCATTCGATCTGTATGGCTATGTAGAGGGACCAATTCCCACCGATCTCTGGGGACCGACTACTCCCGCTTTATACCAGAGTATCGTGATGCTCGGCGCGATGTATTATAAGAACATAAATCGCGTCCTCGGAAACACAGGAACGGTGATTGTATGAGCGGCGGGTATATTATCACTGAACTAGCATCTGTCAAAGAACATTTCCCGGAATTTCAAAGGATGATGGAGTCCCTCCACCAGGGGCTTATCTCGAAGGCTGCCGCGGATTGGTCACCTAAAACCTTTGGGGGATTTGCACCCAATTCAAGCCAATACGGGGAAACAACCATTATTCCGGCCTTATTCAGAGGAGATGCTCTGACAGTAGCAGGCGCAGGTCAACTTGCAACCTGGAACCAGTACCTCGGCACCACAGGCCACAGAACAATTTTGACAGGTGCGAACGGCGGCAACATTTTTGAGGACTACAAGGTGGGGCTGGCGGGCTTTGCATTCCTGGACAAATCAATTAACATCAGCGAAATCAAGTTCCAGATCAGCGACAGGAAAATTGGCAGGATCAACATCGAAGAGGCTTACGCCTACGAGAATCCTGCGATCATCTTCGAGGACGGACTCATCCTGGACGAGGAGACTGGATTCACTCTGTACGCCTATGTGACTTCAAGAGGAGACTGTCGGCTGTGTCCCATCGGGTTCCAGCTGAACCGTGTCCCGAACAAGCTCATGACAACCAACACAGGAGCCCAGTTGACTTAGGAGATGAATGAAAGATGGTAACGGTAATCCAAGGCTCAGACATGCGGGATGGATCGACTACAATCGGTCCCGGTACTCCAAGTGGACAGGGTACACCCCTAGTCCACATACACCTAATCGAGAGAACCATCCACGGCAACCACGTCGCAGTTAAAATCTGGGGTGAACTTAAGATCGCGGCGAAGGAGATCGTCTACGCCCGGGAAATGAAGCTGAAGACGTTGCAGGTGCTCCTCCTGACTCCGGAGCACGGCGTACACCAGATGTTCGTGCCTTCGAAGAATATCTATCACAAAGGTGAGTTGGACAACTATGCGAGCATCGACGTGTTCAGCGCGGCAGCAAACGAACTTCCCACATCTGGGGCGGTAGGCGTGGCAATAGCCACAACTGGTCCCACGGATGGGAGCATCTGGCTAAACTTCATGGCAGTCGGAGAATAGAAGGTATACAAAAACCGAAAAGTTCCCTGTATTCGCGTGCGCGCGAATGCTTTTTTCATTATATACTTAACTATTGTAGTCTATTTATGCCTATAATATCCTAACGTGTCGATTGATTTATAAAAAGATATTGTAATTAAGAAACAGAGGAACGAAACCTCTTAAACAATAAAAATTGAGGTGAAGTGTTTGCAGGGCTGGCAAGACTGGAGTTCCTGGCTTAGACCAGGATATTTCATAAGTTATCTGAATGAAGGCATTCGCACTTACGAATATATTGTGCAGCGGGACTTCGCGCACTGGGAGTACGATTGGCCTGAAACGATTACTGCTGGAGCAACAAGTGGACCCTTCGTACCCGTGAACCTGGAGATCACGAGGGGATACGATCCGAGAACTCAGACGAATCGCCTCTGGCAGACGATTTTCGGAATCCGCGGGCAATCACTCGTCTACATCGAGCTACCAACCGACATCCACCGCCATGGTATACCCAAGGATCCCAAGCCAAGCTCGGCAAATCGGTTCACGAGTCACTTCGAGGAGTACATGTCTCCTTGGTATGAACCTAGCTTCATAACGGAGCACTACATGATGCGTCCGGACACTCAGCAGATCGCGTTCGATGCCTATAATCCAGATTCGATTGATGACACCGATTTGAGGCTGAACATTCTGATCGCCAAGATCGGGACAGAGCGGATTGGGACTTCTCAGGCAGGGGTGCTGATTCCGACTCAGGAGCGGTGGACAGATGTTCTGGAGAAGCTGTACAAGCGGATAATCCCTCAGAGACCGATTACGATCATGCCCGTGAGGGCTCCCGCGGAGGCACCGACAGGACAGTGATATGAATGGTTGAATTCAGCAAGAAACTGATTAAGGACATAGGCTTACAGCGTGAGGTTGAGGAATCCCTCCCTTACGCCGTGGTTGGAGATGCCTACGAGGGAAGCTTTTCACGGTCACTATATGGTACCGAATACTTCACCGCCCTGAACTACGTTGTCCCCTATGGCCTTCAGTTGAAAATCCTATTCCTCCGGGTGTTCACCCAGGAATCCGCAGGTGCAAGGTTCGGAATATTCCAAACAAACCCAACAGCGACTGGTAACACGGGCACAATTGAAGGCTATCCAGTAGTGGGTAATGTACCCCCTTCATCTCAGAACACTGAGACGGGATGGAGAGATTACCCAAAGCTCGCAGCTGCTGGCGCAGAGGTCTTACGGGGCAGCCTCGTTGATCCTGTACATGTCCTAGAGGGCTCAGTGGAGTTCAGAATCCTATCGCAGTACCCCGGAGCAGCTGCCCAGGCAGCGGCAGGCGCAGCAACAGGTGCCCAGTACAGCATCGCATGGTGGGGAGTCCAGAAGACAGCGGAGCCCACGCGCAGGAACAACAGGACAGGTGTGCCCCTGTAGGCGGGATTAGATGGCTGGCAATCGGGTGACTATGCGGCAGAAGCACATACCAACTAAGGAGTTCTTCTACGATGCCGGAGACACCTCTAACAGTGGCGGTCTGTTTCCTGAGGGCATAGAGATTGACGCGGATGCCGAGGATGCCTATGTCCGGGTCTATGTCCCCCATGACTTTGATGCCCTGGAAGAAATAGTCCTTGTCGTTATCCCGATTGCGCGTCAGGCTACTATGTGGATTCAGGTAATCACAGAATACAACATTGCGGGAAAGAACTATACTGAGAACACTGAGGGGCCACTCTTCTTCTCGTTCGATGCCGTTCCCAATCGGATCACCGAGATCGATATCCAGGAAGCGGTCAACACCACGGCTCTTCAGGCGGGGACGTATATCTATGTCACTCCGAGTCGGCAGGCCGCAATGCCTTCGAATAATACAGATCTCTATGTTTGCGGAGTTCGGTTCAAGTACAGGTATAGGTGAGTGAAATGGTTCGAAGAAAATATGATGTGGACCCACTGTTTACACCTTACTGGGCTAATAGCCCAACTCCCCCGACGCTGACCTTACCTCAACCCTTGGTTCAGGCAGCGGTCCAGAAGGTGGGCCAAGATTCTTCCCCCTGGGTTCCCTTAGTAACCGGAGTCGTAGTCGTGCTACTAGCGAAAAAATTCGGCTAATTACCCAGATCACATTTCGTATATGGCGTTCACGTCGAATTCTGCGTCGAGGTTATCTGCGGTATTTAGGACCCGCATGATCATGGCGCTGTTCCCTGGAAGTTCTTTCGTTTCATGCCACATTTCCCGGAAACAGTCTTTGGCGCTTGACGCTGCGTATCCTCCTTCTATTCCTGAGAATCTATCGTCCGTAGGTCTGTAGATGAGATACATGGCCTCATTTCCTACATGGTCATATTTTACCCCGGTGTTTCCGCTGAACCGGGTTTCACTCGCAACTGTGATAACGTTTCCAGCTATGTTAGTCACGATCAGGATTTCTCCATTGGGATGGCTATCGCTTCTAATCCAGACATAGTCGTTAACCAGGAAGAGCGTTCCATCATCGACCGTTAGCTGGGTCTCACCTAAGTCCCATACGTTTCCCCCATTTCTATCGCTTGAAAATCTGGCGTTTGGAAACCAGATTTGCCACTGAAGGGTTTTTCCTGTAGTGGTTGCGAATATGTAGATTCCAATGCTGGTCCAGAAAGTGGCTAAAACATCTGGTAAGATTATAGCCACAGTATCTCCCCAATACCATCGATCACTCCGGGTGTCCGGGGTATCATCGGTTGCGGTATTATCAACTGTAACGGGGAGCCCCGCTGTCCCTTCTCCGTCGCTGAACGGGTGCATCTGTTCGTTGTGCTCGGTGGTCAGCTGTTCGATGATGTCCCAGAAGTTGAAATCGCCGTTGTCCAGGCGTTTTCCATCTCCTCCACCGCTCGTGCATTTTACAAATGTATTATAGTCTGCCCCTATGACAACCTCGTATCCTGCGGTAGTATTCCCGAGGCTGATACAGTTTTCGATTATATTCTGGTCTGCATCAGCATCGGATAAGTAGAAGCCTCTGGCAGCGACAGCCTCGTTCATGACGTTGACATGCTCAAGATGGTTGAAGCTATTGCTAATGTCGATTCCCGTTGTTGTCGGGGACATGACATCTGAGTGCATTATGTGATTTCCCGTACCGGATATTGAAATCCCAATTGCAGGTGTTGTGCAGGAGACCAGTTCTATTCGGCAGTCATTACCTGTGAGAGCTAAAGCCGTCTGCCCTACAGCAACTAATATCATTTCTCGGACTCTACAATTCCTTGCCGAGACAGTTAATGCTGTGCCAGTAGAGTTGTAGATTGTGGCCCCAATTTCTCCCCAGAGTTCAAGCCCAATCAAGTTCAAGTCAAGATCAGTTTCATAATAGTCGCCCGCCTCCACGGTGATTGCGTCGCCCTCAGCCGAATTGTTTATCGCGTTCCCGATGGTTGCGAATGCCTCATCAGGGGCTAACCCTGAGTTTGTGTCCAGCCCATTGTTTGCGGAGACGAAGCGTATTTCGCCCGTGAATTTGGGGATATGATCTATATGGGTAACGATAGAATTCTGACTGTCCCTTCTATCATTGGTAGCATTCCCCGAAAGGTCCTGGTATGGTAAAGTGCATTGAAGGACGAGGGCAGCTACAGAGTTGTTATCTGCTCCTGGTTCAAATGAGACTCCTGTATTGCATCGAGCAATTATAGTCTGAGGTTGCATGATATTGTTATCGCCATTTGCTCTGAAGATTGCACTCGTATCCAAGTCTTCAAAGTGGACTAACTCTGTGGTGCACTGGAAGCAGTTGTCAAAGTCAATGCCTGTTCCCATTGGGGCTCCTGTTATGAATCCGTGGACTCTTGACTCGTCGTTCGTCAGGCCTCCGATGAATGCGCCATAGGAGCCTCCAGTTAACTTGATTCCTGTTCTATCGTTAGCGTAGACATTTATGTGACAGTTTATGAGTAAAGCAAGTTCTGCTCCGTCATATTGGACCATTATCGATCCGGTTGAGGTAGTCTCTCCTTTTCCGATGCTAAGATTTGTTAACGCTACATAGTCTCCGGTGACGTTGAAAACGTATCCATTGTTATCGGTGTTCGTGTTACGGATTTTGATTCCAGTTCCTATACCATAAATCATCAAATTATTTACAGCGACAACGACACCGCTGGCACCGTTTGCTGTTTCATCATAGGTTCCGGGAGCGACAAGAATGATGTCACCGTTACCGCTTGTGCATTGGGAGATCGCGTAGATCAGTGTCCTGAAGGCGGTGCTCCACAGGAGTCCAGCGTTGGAATCTGATCCTGAAGTGGATACATAGTATACGTTTCCCACAGTATTTCCAAGAGCGGCTAAAACGTCATCGATTTCGTTCTCAACATCTATGGTGATGGACCTTGTCCGTACAGTCGCCATTACCGTGCCCCTCGCACTCGGACACTTGCGGTGGCGGTGTCGGTCCAGAGCCGGAGATCATAGATCAATGGCTTGATGAACTGGGCCTCGTATACCTCATCGACCTGCATCTGATGTGGGGTGGTGCTGGATTTTCCCGTGTTCAGGGTAATCCAGCAGTTCTCTGGACCATCATTGATCACGGTCACAGCGAACCAGTGCTTGCCCTCCCAGGGTGGTTCGACTACCCTGGGGGTGGTAGTGATGGTTAGTACGGGGAGGGGTTCTACTATGCCTTCAGGGGTTATCTCATTGTTATGAGTCTCCAGAGATAGTAGGCGCTCCGCGATCTCATCCAAGAGGGCGGTGTTGAGGACTTCGGGGTTAAGCCTCTTTCGCTGTTCTCGTGACTCGGACACCCTCGGTTCTCCCCGTTTTCGCGTTTCGGATTATCTCCCATTCTTCAACATTTTCATAATAGATTCTAGGAGAGCCCTGCGTAGTGAAGAACTGGGGCTGAGTTGTGGGTCGTTTGGATAGAACACGGAATAAGGGTAACGCGAAAAGTAGGCCGAGTAAAATGCCCATGAACAGGTCGTTTCTATCCATCAATTATAAAAAGCGGGGCATAGGTTTTAGACTTTTTGATTTAATGAGAGGTGATGTGTTCGACAGTCGAACTTGTACTAAAAAAAATAATCCTGAAATAGGATTACGGAGAAGTCAGGACGTTAAGCTCGGCTACGAGGGTTACAATGTCCTGCGATATTGGGAGGCATATAGCTTTAAAATCCGTGTAACCCGGATCACCGACAGGCCAGTAATCTTCACTTGCATTCATACACATTTGATGGCAATACTCTATCTGTGCCTCTATTTCTTCGATTTTTGCGAATACGTCTTCTACTACGGTCATTCATTCACCTTCCTATGTAACCAGAGTCTCTAAATCGTTAGCTAACGTGGTTAGAAGATTAGACTGCACATCAAGTATGGATTTGTAATCCACGTAAGCCGCATCCCCAGCAACCCATAAAGGGTCCTGCGCTATGTTCGCTCTACTGAGCCCTTTCATCCAAGTGAGTTTAGCTATTATCTCATCTTCCTTCGCCTTTACATCGTCCACTACAGTCATTGTTCTCAATTTGATATTAAATCGTAATAAATTAAACTTTGCGTATCTGCATCACTTACGCACACCGCGCGCGAAATATGGTCTGTAATTACGACCCTTATTCTACAGCCAGTTCTCATCCCCGACTTGGTGATATTCTATTCCCATTTTTTTTAAATAACCTATCGAATAAGGATAAACCATGCGGATTACAGTCACTGGCGGGGCCGGATTCGTCGGAAGTAACCTTGTTCACGCACTCTCCGGAGAACACGAAATCAGCGTCATAGATAATCTCGATGAGGGAAATATGATGAACTTGGACGGGGCAGAGTACACATTCCACCGCCAGGATATATGCGGCTCCAAGATAGAGGAGGCCGACATAATCTTTCACCTCGCATGCCGGAAGATGATCTACAGCATAAGACAGCCCGGGAACGACTTGAGAGTGAACACCATGGGAACCTTGAACGTCTTAGAGAACGCTAGAAAGATAGATGCCCGCGTAGTATTCACCTCCACTGGAAGTATCTACGGGAACCCTACCGTCTTCCCCACACCCGAGGGCCACCCCCCCAACCCCGAGAGCCCCTACGGAGTCAGCAAGTGGGCCGCCGAGGAATACTGCAAACTCTACCAAAAACTATACGGACTCAACGTGGTAATCGCCCGCCTCTTCAGCGTCTACGGCCCCAGGCAACGGTTTATCGGAGTAATTCCCAGATTCATCAAACAAACCCTAGAGGGTAAACCAATGACTGTAGAGGGAGATGGGGCACAGTCAAGAACCTTCACCTATGTAGATGACTGTGTAGACGCCCTACTCCTACTGAGTGAAATGGGCGTGTCAGGGCAATCCTACAACATCGCCGGAGACAAACAGTACACCATAGCTCAACTCCCGGGGTATATAGCTGGTCAATTCAAGGACCACAGCATGAAATTCGTCCCCCGTAAAAAAGGCGACCTGAACCGCATACATCCCTCAACCGAGAAAATCAGGGCTCTCGGATGGACGCCGAAAACCCCATTTGAAGAGGGAATCAAGAAAACATCCGACTGGATCAAAAACTACCTCTCCCCGAAGGAGATGGACCCAAAATAGCCGCCCCCCGAATCGAAGGATTCCAAGCCGAACAAAGTAAAAAAGGCTTAAACACCATACAGAAAATCCTTGATGAGAACCCCGACATCCTCAGGATTGTCGAATTAGGTACAGGCCATGGGGGTACAAGCCTCCACCTCGGCTCCTTCATCTGTGGTCGAGGTGGAAATGTTCTAACCATTGACAGGGTTAAACTCATGGACGGCGGCCACGACTCATGGGCCAAAATCGCACCCAAATACCATGTGAACTTTCTTGAAGGAGATGTCTTCGACCCGAGCATCGTCGTTAAAGTATCCAACTTTATACAACACTACAGAGCCATGATCTTCTGCGATAACGGCGATAAACTACGTGAAGTTGAACTTTATGCCAAAATCCTGAAGAAGGGAGACCTCCTCCTCGCTCACGACCACCCTGGCGAATGGAACGTCGAAGACCTCTCTGAGGAAACCCTATCCCTCCTAGAGCCATACCGACCAGAAGACTTCCCCATAGTCCTTCGGACCCTCAGTATGATACGCAAATAAAATATAATAAGGAACAAAAAGGAATAGTTTAGAAATGGTTGACACAACCGTATTCGTTCTCCACTACTCAGACGACGAGATCCATCCCCTAATGAAGGAAAACAACCTAGCCCTCAACGAACTGCTCCTGAGGTGCGTCCAGACCATCAAGAGAAACACGCGCTACCCTCACAAACTCGTAATCGTTGACAACGGTTCCCCCGAAGTAGGGCATGAAGACGCCGTAAACCTCCTCAAGGAACACGGCCTCGCCCCCGAGTTTCTATGGGTGCGCGAGCCCTGGCATCCTGTAGCCGTAGGAGCAAACAGGGCCATGGACGCCCTAGAGACGGACTATATGGCCTTCATCACCTCGGACATGAAACCCGGAATTGACTGGCTACAATACCTGATCGAACCTCTCAAAACCGACCCCTGGCATATGACCGCATGTGAGCCGAACATCACACAGTACGGGGTAGGAGACCCGAACCTATACAGGACCCCCTCGTTCTGGAAGAAACTACAGTTAAAATCAGGTAAGTTCAATGCGGAGTCAGTAGCAGATTACTTCGAGTTCAACGGGGTAGATTTTGAGTTAGACGTGTATAACGAACCAAACCCCCAATGCAAACCGCACATAATGTATGGCAACGATAGGATCAGCATCTTCACCGCGAGCAGAGACTTCATCGACGTGGTTGGGAGATACGATGAGTACTTTCTCCGCGCATGCGAGTACCAATACTACTTTCAAGCCATGAAGAATGGAATCGAGAAACCCACCTCAGTCGCCGGATACACTTACCTCCCACATCGCGGGAGCCTCTTCAGAACAGGGGTGGGCGCATACCATCCGTCTACATGGAAGCACCACCCGACCTCACCCACTTCAAAAACAGCCGAAATGGAAGAAAGACCAGGAGGGCGTATTGCAACGGATAATTATAGGTACGAGAGAGGTAAATTCAATGTGTTCGCCAAGAAAGATAATCTCCATTTCAGGAAAAGTGAGGAAGGAAAATATGAGGTGTATAACACGAAGACCAAGGAAGTCCTAATGACAACTACCGTTCTCTCGGAGGCGATCACCCATTGGGAGGGGCTATAATGGACTTAACCCCTCTATGGGAAGATGAACAAGGACGAATCAAATCATTCGGCTTCATCCCCCAGTCAAGAAGACCCAGAGAATACGAATACTTTATCCAGCATCTCCCCAAGGCCCCCGCAACCCTCTTCGAGATAGGCTGCGGAAGAGGCGAAATCGGACCCCCAACAAGACACCACGCAAGCCAGATAACTAAAATGCTAGTCTACAACGGATACAAACTTCACGGTGTAGACCTCCACGATATAACTTGGACCCACCCCAACTTCACATACACCCGGGGGAACTTCCTCGATCTCGTTCTTCCTGAAAACATCTTCGACGGCGGCCTAGCCGTCCAGGTAATCTCTCACATAGGCATGATCTATTTCGTAGGTGCAAACGAACCATACGACGAAGCCGCCGACTACAGGGTTTTCGAGAAGGTAGGTCGGATGCTGAAGCCCGGAGGAATATTCACCACATGCTTACCCATCCACAACAGGTTCACAACAGCGGGATACCGCTCACCTGAAGGTAAGAACCTCCTCCCCACGAAGAAAGGACGGATCTACAGCCATTACCGAATAAACGACATAGCCAAGAAAGCAGGACTCACCCTAACCAACATAGAGATTTACGAAGGATGGAACCCCCAACTAGGCGACACCCCCGTAACAGAAATGGAAAAAGGAAAAAACTATTTGGCTCTCCTCATATTGAAGAAACCTACTTAACAAGCTTCCATCTCTCAAAGAACCTTCCAAGCGATAGATTCCAGCCTGAAAGTGGTGCCTTTTATTGCATCATCAATATTCGAAGTATAGCCCAACGCCTCAAACTCCCTCCAATGCCAGATAGAATTATACCGATGATGCTCGTTACCGTCTATCTTAACCTTATAATCCGGATCATAGCCCGGAATGTTTCCACTATCCTTGCCATGAAGGCAGTTGGCGGCTGAAATAATAACATATTTCCGAGCCAGTTTCTCCGCTATCTTGAGAAATTTATATCCATCGTCCTTGGTCAAATGCTCCATGAAGCCGAAGGCTTGAACTACATCCACACTCCCCGGCTCAAGAACGTCCAGTATGTCAAGGGCATCCATCTTTAGAGGAGTCCACACAGGCGGTAACTCCTTAAGAGCCCAAATGTCACAGGCATACCCTCTCTTTATTCTCTTAATGTTCTCCCAATAGTATTGGCCTACAGCCCCTTTCATACCCGAACCAAAATCAATAACAGACTCGATCCTCTCATCCCCGATCAGAGCGATAATATAGTCCTCCATATCGAGAAAATCAGACATCCCTAACCCTCCAACCATACAAATAACCCCTACCAAATGAAATTTGATACGGGGGCGGTGGATCCCCACAGCCCGTAAGGAGTGTTGAAAACCCCAACCTCGATAAATAATCGGCATATACGCGGCCGTCGTAGAAGTGCCACTCTAAAGCGACATAACTGGTACGCTTGAAGTATTCCTCCGACTCTTCAGAGAAAACCTCTTCCTCGGCCTCCTCACAGTCTATTTTCAAAGCCACACACTTAGAAATATCATTATCTTCAAAAACCTGTTTAAGAGTGGTGCATTGAACCTCAGTCGTAAGATAACCGGGGACATCCTTAGTATAATGGTGCAGATAGAGGGAACTGGAAACAGGATGATTCGGCCTAGAATAGAAACTCCTCTTACCCACCGCCCCCCCAATGGCTAACTTAAAAGGAATAACCTTCCCCTCCAAACCATTAATCGCCACATTCTCAACTAGAAGCTCATAGGTTGAAGGACACGGTTCATAAGCATAAACCCTACAGTCCCGCTCAACCGCACATCTGAGGGCAAAGGTCCCTATGTGAGCCCCCAGGTCAATCACTACCCCCCCGCGCTCAATTCTGTCAACCCTATAGGGGTCCTCGATAAAAGCCTCAACTACCACTTGCTCCTCATCTTCACGAAGTTTAAATTTAATGCCACCCATCTCAATAAGCAACTTTCAAACACCCCGCGCGCACAACTTCATTTAGATATCTAATCTCTCCTCTCTAAGATCGAATATCGGCTGGTTTGAAGCCCACAACTTCCATAACTCGCCTTCGCAATTCTCATCATAAAAGTCTGGCTTAGGTGAGCAGGGCGGTTTGAGGCTTTCAAGTCTAATGTACTCTAGGTCTTCCTTCGTAAGATTATCCGAGTTGGCCCTCCACCGCCGTTTCCTCCGGTTAAGTAGGAAAATAGCATAGTTGCACTTGATCGGCTTCTGGTCCCTGGAGATAAGCTCCTCGGAGATGGGAATGTGTTCATGCTCGATTACTTGATGGTCAACGTCTAATAGAAGCAGGTCTTTGTATCCCGCCAATTCCAACCTGGACCCAAAATCCTGGTCTTCCTGGCTTTTATCGCCGTCGAATAATTCATCGAAGCCATTAGTTTTAAGAGCCGCTTCAAGAGTGAAAACGCTGTACCCGTACATCCACTGATAGGGCGCTATCATTTTCCCTCCCGATTCTACAACTATTGGATAGCGGGTGTCTCTAATTATACCATCTTCTCCATACATTTTTTTTAGCATATTGAATCGATCTTTGGGTTCACTCGTGATTGAATATTTTGCCTCATATCCCTTCTCCCGGTATTTGGCATCAAATCTTGCGGGTTTACCCCCCAAAAACCGGATGTGCATGGCCTGTAACCATAAGCCGTTCTCATAAACTTTCCAGATGTCTTCTAAGAATGTTTTTTCGAATTCACTACAGTCGTCAATTCTTACGATTAACTCTCCTTCTGCGTTGAGTATTCCCGTGTTTAATGCTCCGCATACATTCCATCTTTTTCTTTCTAGCCAGAACCGATGATTGGGATTTACGGGGACATGTTTTACGGGGAAAGTCACTTTATCGAAGGGAAATTCTCGGGTGTCGTGTAGTGCGTCAACTACGATCATTTCGAAGTCTGTAAATGTCTGCTTCATGAGGCTGTTTATCGTTATTTCAAGCATATGCAACTCTGGTTCTTCGATAATTGGAAAGTTCTCTCTGGCAGTAGGAAGAATAACGCTGATATCCACCAACATTAATCCTCCAGCTTTTCATAGACCAATATTGAGTTCAGAATCCAGTTCTTAATGACATCGTCAGGAACTAGAGATATGAAATACTCCTTGAGATCGCGTCGGAGAAACAGATCATCCAGATCGATTTTATCAATCCAGTAACTCTGAGGCATGACAGTTACATGGCCCGCAACGGCGCAGCCTTCAAGCCCTATCGGAACAGCTGCGTTTTTCTCTAAGCTGTATCCTCCCTCGGACCTTCCCTGCAATCCCCCTGTTCCGGAGACAGCGATCTGTAGAAACACCCATTTCCTGGCGACACGATTTATCTCAGATAACACGAAATCGATATCCTCAGCGTAAATGTGCTCAAGCAAATCTAATGCAACGACGAGATCAAAGCTGTTATCGGGGTAGGGCCATTTCTCGGTTGCATCATGGCATTTCACCCATTCAGCCTTAGTCCCTTTGTATCGTCCCTCATCTCCGATTGCCCATTCTGAGAAATCAAAGCCTTCTGCTTCAATGTCTATATCTCGGGCATATGCGATTATCTGACCTCTGCCGCAGCCTACATCTAATAGGTTCTGGGGATCGAACATATGTTTCCATGCGCCGACTATGTGTCTGCATCCCGTCCATTCCCCGGAGGGATTGAAGTAGGACCATTTCTGTATCGATCCATCGGAGGTTTCAAATGATTTGCCACCAGTTTTTCCCGTGAAGTATTCTGAGTCGTAGTAGCTGCCTTTGAATATTTTTCGGGGGACATCACTCATTTTTATCACTGGTGCGTGTGCGGATTTTCCGTTCGAGTGTCGAACAGTTGCAATGGAGGGTTCAGGCCATCCCGCACACGCAATTTAATAAAATGTCCTATAATAATTTAAATTAGTGGGTCTTCTCTTATTTGTTGATTAGAAGTTGACTTTGAAAATCCTCTGGAATTCTGATCGCATTGTAGGGGGAAAAAGCGCATATTCCAAAATCACATATGAAGTATGCACCCGCCTAACCGAAATGGGTCATGAAGTAGCCCACACACCGATGGGGTCCACCAACCTAATGACCCCCCAGGATCACCAGGGCGTCCTAGTTCTCAAATCAGGACGAGACCCATTCAACGAAGATATCCTGGTAAAAGCCTATACGGACTTCAACGCGGATATGCTCATCTCCTTGAAAGAGCCCTGGGTTTTCCAGCATATCCACCGCTACGCATTGAACTGGGTGCCTTACGCCCCCATCGATCACTACCCTGTTAGCCCTGAAATGACTAGCAGAATGCACGACGCGTTCAGAGTAATAGTGCCTTCGCGATTTGCTCAAAGAGCCCTACAGGAGAAGAAAATAGAGAACGTGCATTACATTCCTCATGGCGTAAGAACGGAGGTTTACCAACCTCTGGATAAGGAAGAGGCAAAGAAACTATGGTTCATCGAGCCTGATACTTTCGTTATTCTGATTGTAGCAATGAACCGTGTCAGGAAAATGATCCCACGGGCCTTCAGGGGTTACAAGAGATTCAAGGAATTAAACCCGGATGTGAAAGTTCAACTGATGTTCTGGGGCGACATGACCCCCTCGGCTGATAATATGATGGAGGGTGCTTTGTCGAAAGGAGTTGCAGATGTAGGGGTAAATCTACTCCCCGAAGTTATTGACCTGGGCCTCGGTGAGGCCATAATGTGGCCTGATAAAAGCACAATTTCCGAGGGAATACCTGAATGGACAGGACCCACGGGAGGCTGGGATATGGTCAAGCTGTATAATTCAGCTGATGTCCTCTTTCACTGCACCGGAGGAGAAGGATTCGGAATGCCCCTAATAGAAGCCCAGGCATGCGGTGTCCCCGTCATAACCACAGAATACGCAGCGGCCCCAGAGCAAGTTGGGGCGGGTCTCACCGTTAAAGCAGATGATTATGGTATATTCAACACTCCAGGAGCACGGCGAGCCTTCACATCCATAGATGGAATGGGGAAAGCCCTCACGAAAATAATGAACGCAGACAGTGAGAAACTAGCAAAGCGCGCCAGACGATTCGCAATGCGCTATGAATGGGAGAGAATCATGGAACGATACTTTAAACCGTTCCTGGACGATGCCGCGAATGATCTAAAGCCTTTGAAGACAAAAGGAGGAGACAAGAATTGGGCCTAAAAATAGCAATGGTTACACCCTGGAAAAAGAAGTGCGGGATATACACTTACAGCAGAGACCTAGTCGATGCACTAGCAGAGCAGAATGTAGATGTGTATATCGTGCCCTTACCTCGGTTCGGAACTAAGACTAATGAGATCATGGATGCAGTTTCGAAGAAGATACCCTATGATGAAATTGATCTAATTCACATTCAACACGAGTACGGACTATATGTGAAGCTTGAAGAGAGATTCTATAGAAATATGAAACAATCTGGTAAGCCAATAATTACGACGATGCACGCAGTCGGAAACTTCCAGCAGGATCCCGCTATAGCTCAACTATCAGATACGCTCATCGTTCACAATGACTTCTGCAAGAAAAAGGTAGGTTTTCCAAGCAAAATAATTCCTCATGGCTGCAAGACACTGAAGCCCATGGATAATGCTGAGGCGAAAGAGATTATGGGAGTTGACCCCAGAGCCTCTCTGGTCGGATATGTCGGGTTCATCTCAGAATACAAGGGTTTGGAGACTTTGATCAATGCAATGGTGAACGTTCCCTGGGCAGGGTTGCTCATTGGGGGCGGGTGGCATATGGGGCCTAATACAACGTATATCAATGAACTCAAAGCCCTGTCAAATAAGCTGTTACCAAATAAACATCAGTGGATCGGGTTCGTCCCTGAGGAGAAACTGGCAGCTGTTTACGGTGCAATGGACCTCGTTGTTTATCCCTCTATTTTCGCGACAGAGTCAGGCGCACTTTTAATGGCATTAGGTCACGGTAAAGCAGTGCTCGCCAGAGGATTAGCTCCGTTTAAGGAGAAGGAGAAGATGGGGGCTCTGAAAACATTCAAGGCTCATCGCGGCCTAGTCAGGAACATCAAGAGATTGCTAAAAAATAAGGAGGAACGAGGCGTACTGGAGGAGGGAGCCAAGATATACTGTGAAACGAATTCCTGGGAGAACGTCGCCCGGATGCACATCGAGGAATACCAGGAAGCATTGAAGCGAACAAGCACAGGCTCCCCTATTTTATCCTAATAATGGGTTTTATCGGCTCTTATTAAGAAATAAGACTTTAAAGAGATTCCTCCAGTATATCAATTAGAAAATAAATGAGTCTAACCGCCACATCTCCTCTCATAGCGGATTGGGTTCGGCGCAAGCTACCCTGGCGATATATCTGGCAGCCTACCTATAGGCCCCTGACTATTCCCGCCAATAATCGTGTGCAAATCCCACTCGGGCAATTCGCGTTCACATATCCCGAAGGGGTTGTAATGGCGTTTGGAGCCGCCTTCGATAGTTCAGATTGCGGTATTCAATATGAAACTGAAGGCATGGATACTGAGAACGTAATCACAGTCGATAATATCACAGCCATGGGTACCCTCAATGATCCTTTCTTCATATTCGCATCTCAGCCCCCGCAGATGGTTCAGGGAATTCATTATGTTGCAAACTATAAAGAATGGGTTTGGACAGACTGGTGCAAGCTCTACCTTCTCAATACAGGTAATGTGGACCATATCTGCTTCAACTTCTTCTACGTTATTGCAGTTCTACAGAAGCCCAGGCTCCCAGATTTCATCGAGTGCCTAACAATAATGAGAATGCTGGCTGAGACAGACCCAGCGTTCAAAACGAGACTGGATAAGAAACTGGCTGAGTTCAACCAGGATAACCTCATTAAACTCCTTGGAAACCATCGAAATTTCATAGAAAGTAGGGAATCCGTTGTAGGGGTATTGTAATTGTCAAGTGCTACAGCCGTAAACATCCAGCAATTCGAAGAAGCCCCTCTCGCTACGTGGCAGAAACGGTTCTTTGCCACCCACTATGCCTACAGAGATTTTTACACTACTACAACAGGGTTCAACCCCCTAGCAACAGCTGCCTCGTATATTTTCGGCACCGAATCAAGGGCAGTAAATAATCGAAACTGGCCTAACACCGGGGATTACGACTATGCCCGAACAGCCTACGCGAGAATGGTGCGAGTTCATTGCACTACGGATACCTGGATAGTCATTAGCTCATTAAACCCCAGGTGGATTCACGACTATATCAAGAAAATAGCTTCGCGAATCCCAGCAGCCGATGCAGTGGGGCAACTCTCGAATGAGGGAATCCCCTTCACGATTACGGAAACTCCGCATTATATTCTCGCAAACTCGATAATGACTTTCTGGCCTGCCTTCGGCTACGCAATCACGTATTACTATGACATAACGGCGGGAATGTCCTCGGGCACGATACGGATATGGATTGGAGGAAACGCCACGGGGGCCGATTAGATGAGCTTAGGAAAGGTCACCGGGAGCAGAGACCAATATCTACAGCAGAAAGCAGCCACCTTTGAACTCCTGGTAGAGGACACAGGGGCCAACACCAACCCCAGGCGCTACGAGAAGGATAACGGGTTTGTCTCAGGCGTAATTGCTGTAGCAATTGGTCCTGTAGCGACTTTAATCTGGGGCATAGCATCCGTCAATGCCGTCAATCCCGCAGCGGGAGGGAGAACGGCAGGTGAAGATACCACCATTTACACCATTATAATCGAAAATGCAACTGGAGCAGGCGTAACCGTATTCCTGGAAAATGGAACCGGGACGGTCTGGACCCCCGATTATCATGTGAACAATAACGAGACCTCAGTAATCTCGTTCATAGCTGGACTGAACATCGGAGACCAGGACATATATATTAACGCCTCCGCTGCCGCAGTCGAAGTCCAGATAATAGGAACGGAGGCTTAGAATGTCCACCCAGTTCTCAGGGGACAACAATTTCTATCCCTCCAGGGATGGAAGTTCTCCAGGTGGGGCAGATGCCAGAAAAGCTGCTACGGCTGTTGTTGCTCGGGGGGTCCTATGGGGCGTTGATAGCTGTCTAGCATTCCAGGGAGACACAGGCGCAATAATAGCAAATGCTGTCTGGGCAGCCACCGACGATGTAGTAATCAACGCGGCGCTCGCATACCTGAACGGTCTCACAGGAGGAGGCACCGTTTTCCTAGACGAGGAAACCTACACAATAAATAACCCGATTCAATACCCCGGAAATAATTTAACAGTACAAGGATCAGGAAGAGGCACTTTCCTTGACGGAGACGGCCTAGCCACAGGTGAACACGTTATCGAAATACGTGGCTACACCGACTGTGTAGTGCGAGATCTCAGCCTCCAAACCAATGACGGGGGAGGTTTGAACTGCGACTGCATCTTCATCGAGGACGGTGCCCATAGGTTCGGCGTATTCGGTGTTACCTTTGTCAACAGTGACCGCTACGGTATCCGGGTTGAAGGGACAACCATCACCGGGGGTACAATCGCGGGAAATCTGGTTATTGATGCGGATGAATACGCAATATCCCTGACCTCAGATGGAGCGAATTTCAAGTATTACATTCATATAACTGGAAACACAGTCCTATCAGGAAATTTTGGAATTGCACTCCAGGCAGGAGTAAATTACTGTACTATAGATGGTAACAGCTGCACAGGAGCTACTAACGCGGGCATCTTTGTCGGTGCATCCTGGAATACTATAGTAGGGAACACCTGCATCAGTAATGCGAGCTATGGAATTTACCTTAGTGCCGCGCATAATTCAACAGTATCAGGAAACGTAGCGGCTCTCAATACTCAGATGGGTATTTTCATATCAACCTCAAATTATGTGGTCACAACGGGAAATGTTGCTTACCTGAATGTTCAACACGGAATCTATTATTCTGGCTCCGATTGGGGAGTAATAATCGGTAATCAATGCAACGAGAATGACAGTGGAAACACAGCCTCATATGATGGAATCAATTCAAGCAGTGCAGACAATAACACTTTGATTATCGGGAACCACTGCTACGGTAATCGAAGACATGGAATCTGGTCTGATGGAGAGAGAGAAACTGTATCAGGAAACTACTGCACTCTCAACGACAGAAACGGGATTGTGCTCAGAAATATTGAAAGTAGTGCGATTGGAAACTACTGCTACGATAACGGGCAAGATGCAGCTGGCACTTATCATGAGCTTGAACTTGAAGGGACAGCTGATCGATGCCTGATTCAGGGGAATATCATAAACAGTCCTGGAGACTCCTCGGAGGACTGCATACATCTTCAGGACGGAGCAGTTAACGTTCAGATAATTGGAAATTACTGCTATAACGGCATGGGCTCAGGAATCGCCCTAACTGCGAATAATGATAACTGCTTCATCCATGGGAACTATTGCTCTACAAACGATGATTACGGTATCGAGATCACAGCGGCTACCTGCAACGACACGAGTGTAATCGCCAATTACTCCGTGGGCAACGTCACCGGGGCACGCCTGGATAACGGGACCTCCACCTATTCTGAGAATAACTGGGCTGGAGGAATCGTGCCGAATTCTCTGGGCTGGAGCTTCGCAACCATCCAGGGGGCCATAGACGATGTGGAGGCTTCTACCGCTGGGGGCAGTATCTTTGTCCCTGTGGGAACCTGGGATGAAACTCTGACTATCGAAGATGATGAGATAACACTCTACGGTCTAGGTGTTCCCAGTTTAATCCAACCTTCCGGAGCAGGTGTCTGTATCACCGTTAGCGGGGATTTCGATAATGTTAGTATTCGCAATCTGGCGGTGGACTCTAAAACCGGGGCTGGCGGTAGTGATGCCATACTATTGGAGGACGGTTGCGATAGGTTATGCGTGGAGCATGTTACCATAGTTAACAGTGACAACTACGGTATTCGTGTCGCAGGAACAAACATTACCGACCTCTATATCCATAAATGCAATTTCCTATCCGGAGATGCAAGCGGAATCTATGTGGATATGGATGGTGCAAACCTATTATCACGGTCAAGTATCTCTCACAACCTATTCACGGGACTTGGGGGATCAGGCATCAGATTCGATACCACGGGGGGAGTTAGTCTCTATATCTTAATAGGAGATAACATAATCACCGGATCAACACTGTCTGGGCTTATGCTTGAAGACGTATCCTTTAGCACTATTCATAACAATATTATCTATAGTAACACCTTATCCGGTGTCTATCTCGGTACCGCCACTCAACTTGTTTTTGCATCAAATCACGTCTACCTCAACATCCAGCATGGGGTCATATTGGTAAATGCCGATCATAATAACTTTACGAGTAACATGATCTGGGGGAACGATGCAGATAATACAACAACTTTCAACGGTATCGATATAGACGAAGTATCAGCGGATAATCAATTTTCAGAAAACCATATCCACGGTAATCATAATATCGGGGTTTACGATGCTGGCGACAGGAACGCGTACCTGAGCAATATCATCCATAATAACGATAAGCAGGGAATTATTGTCTACAAAAATGTTGACTGCACCCTCATCTCGAACTTCATCTACGCTAATGTTGCTGATGGGGGAGCCGAACAGCTGTATCTTAATGGAGGAACGGTGACTCGCTGCAACGTCTTGGGAAACTTTATCCACGCGGGGGGCCGAGGAAATGATGCAGTTAGACTATATTTCACTGTGGACTGCGTTTTTCTCGGTAATGTCATCGTAGAATCACCAGGGGACGGTATAGAATTGAACTCCACTGCCCTAGATACTTTCATCCAGGGAAATCACTTCTGGAGCAATTCAGGAGCCGGAATCCGAATAAATAACGCCAACTGCACAGGTTCTCACATATTCTGGAATTCATTCTGGGAAAATGGGAGCGCATTAATCGATAATGCTGGCGCAGGAACAATACTCGCGACTTATTCCATGCCCTTCATTAACGGTACTACCTTTATCCCTACAGCCGCGAATCCCTGGGGCTACGAGATAGACGCTGGTGGGGAGTATGCTATTGCGATGGGAATGGTTCCCCCATTCGTAACTCAAATTGTGCGAATTAAGATTGTGGCTGTTGGTCTAGTTGGGCCTGGGGCTACTAATTATATGCGTTTAGAGATTACCGGGGAAGCAGGTACCTTTGATGAGGCGTACACTGCTGAACCGTTCGATATCGTTGACAAAAATAACAATGAAGTAAATTTTACTGCGAATGACGTTATCTCCTGGTCCCTCACTGCCGCAGATGATGCAGATATTGGGTCAATCGTTGGGAATGACAGAATCCAGATTATGGTATTACATGAAATTGCGGGCGGCAGTGACATAGAGACGGACGCTACTTTCTCCTCGGTAGAGATAGAATACGTCTAACACTGCCTCTTAGCCTGGATCTGATAGGCTAAAAGGTATTTTTTAAATTAAACTATGAGTAGAGTGTAAGCATGTCGGGTCTCAACATTAACCCGGATGAAATGGAGGAGGCCAGCAGGCTCTTCCAGGAAGCATTGAAGAGGTTTACAGAGGCTCAGTCTAACCAGGATTTCAGCAATCCTGATCCTGACAGGGAGGATAAAATGAATGTTCTCCAGGGTGAGGTGGATCAGGCTCGGGAGGCATTATTCGCTAAACAGGCTGATTTCCGTCAACGGGTTCAGGCGCAGATGCAGGCAGCTAGAGCAGGTATGGGGGGCGGTGCGCGTGGTTTCGCTATGCCTTCGAGGGGCAGTATGCCTCCTATGCCTGGGGGTATGCCTTCAATGCCTGGGGGAATGCCTCCTATGCCTGGGCGCGGGATCCCCGGCATGATGAATGGTCATAATCCTGTAGTGCCTCCTTTGGCAATTGAGAAAGTCTGGGCTTGCCCTGAATGCGGGAACAGGAACATAAACTGGAAGAATTTCAAGGGAAAGAAGCGTCGGAAGTCTTACGCTAAACGCTATGGCCTCGTGGAACGCCAGATACGACGCGAGGGAGGAGTCCGGATATGTATGATGTGCGGGCAGAGAATGGGGCGGGATGTCCGACTGGTCGAAATGACCCTGGGGGACGTTCAGGGGATTAAAGAGGAATATGAGCAGGCTAAGGTCGATGGGACTCTATACAGGAAAAAAAAGGAGAAGAAAAATGATCAATAGCTTCTATCGTTTGAGGTGTAATCGTCTAGGTCCTTGATTCTCACATCGATAAAGGTCTCCTCATCCATCCTTCGAACCGTCTTCAACTTCACGAGACCCCGTGTATTCCGTGAGAGCCAGCGAACGAAGGTGGGATCATCCAAGGTCTCTCCGTCCAGGTGGCCCCCACGGGGGACTGAGAGCGCCGCGTCTAGGGGTAGGTGTCTCAGCTGGGCTTTGCTGATTAACCCGTCTTTCTTCAGTCCTTTGAGGTAGGAGGAAACCCAGCGTTCAGCCTCGCTTCCAGGGGTTAGGGGGCTGTTTTTGAAGACGAAGTCGAAGGGTCCGAGGCTGTACTTGAATCTGAGAATGAGGCTGTGGACCCAGAGATCATGTATAGGTATCTCATCGCAGGCATCGAGAACAGATTCTATGTCGAAGTGATCCATAGTTGTGCCCTTGTTATAACGGCATTCAACTTTCCGGGTCCCCGTCAGATAGACTCGAAGATTTTTATGGGGCTTCGATTTCTCTGCGGGTTGTGAAGTGGTAGCTGAAGCCCGTATGAATCTGATATGAGGATTCAGATTATTACCCACCGCCCGATGGATAAGCCTGAGGCTGTTCGTCGGGATTACAGCACGGGAGAAGAGCATCTCACTCAATTTATTCACGCCCTTTTCCCACAGGAAATATCATCTGCTTATAGTTGGACGGAAGGACCGCGTTGAATTGGTATAATGTTTTTCTAGGAAATCTCGGAAAATCATCTATCTCTGGGACTATGAATTCTGTTGTCCAGTTACTCACTCCATTGGGAGTTTTTCTGAATGAAGTCGTATTCATAACGTGGTATAATCCGGGCAGGTCAGCGTACCATTTGGTTTTTCGTAGTTCTTTGAGGAGAAGAAAATAGCCAATTGGCATTAAATTGGTATTGGATGGGTTTATCCATACATATACTATGAAATCAGCTTCACTCGTGTAGAGCCATCCAGGTTTATTCCGCTCCACCACAGATGTTGTTTCGAGAAGTATTCCTTTGAGATAATATTTGTTGGCCCTAGTCTTTATTTCGAACTTTATAGGTCCGGAATTTACGATGATGTCAATTCCCTTTCTTTGTAGTTTAATATCCTCTGGTTTGTCATATGGAATCAGTCTCGCTAGATAATTCCTTAGGAACGATATTAATTTCTCAATTAGCCGTTTTTCCCAAATAGTGAAGTCTTTAACATCTTTATCGAAGTCTTGAGGAGGGGTCATAGCTCAAGCCCCCAGGATGCCCATCCTTCACGCGGATTCCGTGCAAATAGTTCGAGGTATTTCCTGTTCGGGTACATCACCTCAATGTAACCGTACACCTCATCGGGCTTCTCACTGTGCTCTCTTCTAGGAGCTTTAAGGACTGAGGAAAACCGATTCTCCTCAATGGGGGGCGGGATCTTACCCCTTGTCCCTATTAGGAGAAGCTCGTGCTGTCCTCTGACGTAATATCCAGTTCCAATCTGGTCCTTTATCCAGGCTAAATTAGTTTTATAGGTGAATCCCCAAGATCGCATAACATCTAAAGCAATCTCAAGCTGTGGGTTAGTGGCCCAAAGGAAAAGAATAGCATCGTCTGCCTTAGGCACTTTAAGCTTATGAATTTCCTCCTGGGTCATAGTTGAATAATGCACATCAGGAGCCCCTCTGAGTGCGAAATAATATTGCCACGGAGGATCAGCGAGTATTACATCGAATGTGCCTTCAGGTAGAGGGGGAGGACCTGAATGCTTTTGCCTTCTTTTAATCCTGGTATGAGCGTAAGTTATGCTTGTTTTGCCCTCTTTGATGCTTTTTATTAGATCATGATCCCTGCTTTCCAAAATATCTTTAATTTTTGATAGTGTGATTGGTTTGCTTAATAATCCCAGAATTGCTTCCGGGGTCCAATATCCATCAATTGCCCAGGAGTTAAGCTCTTCAAATTCTGGAGGTATATTCCGTAATAAATGATTTATCCGGTCTTCCTCGGTCATTTCTATGACTTGGGATTTTGCTTCATCGAGGGCTTCCTTTCTTAGAGCTTCTTTGACTTTTTCTCTGCGTTTCTTCTCGAAGTCGATTTGAGTGGTTAACGCTTTTTTCATTTCCGTGGATTTCTTGTAGGTCTCATTCAGCGATTCCTTTACGTCCTCATATCGCCTTCCAACCGAGGCTCGTAGGCACGCCTTTAGGTTCTGAAATTCTTCTTCAGGGTTTGTTACGGGGAGTCCTAGCTTCCTTGCATTTTCAATATATTGAGATATGCTCCCTTGTCCAGTTATAACCGACTTTTCTACTTTTTTGTATAGTTTTTCGAGTTTCTCTTCGTCAGTTGTTGGCTTTCTGGGCTTTCTCTTAGGCGGTTGTTCAGTTGACGCACTGAGTGCGTCAGCCTTCATTCCCTCTCTTACGGCTTTTTCCTTTTGTTTGAAAACAATAGGAAGAAGATTTTGTATATATCGCTCCGAGAAAGTAGTCATTTCATGTATGAGCTTGACCAGACTTCCCTCGTGGCCTTCTGCTCTCAGGGCCTTAGCGAGTTCAATAAATGCCTTTCTTCTTTCCTCTCTTGAAACCGACCTTCTATGAGTATTAGCCACAATCCGAGCGGTCCAATACTTGACATCAGTATCTATCTGGTCCAAGATAGTTGTAGGCCACTCCGGATCAGCGTTCTCTCGGTGAAATCCATCAATTTCCCGCCCTTGTTTATCGAGGAGCCGAGGATAAAGGGGGCCTATAACCTCTTTCGAGTTCTTGAGGTTGTATTTTATTTTATCCAAGGGATTAATTACCCCCATCTCTCAGGAGATCGATCAGGGCATCGCTGAATCTCCGAGCGGAATCATATTCCATACACGTAAAGTTCACGAGATCATCCAGATTCGGAGTCAGATAGGTAACGGGCTCGCGGCACTTGGAGCAGAGCACCGTATGTTCCACCTTCTCGACATCGGCCTCCCACTCCCGGTTAAAGTCCTCAACCGTATCATAGGTGCCCCCGATCTGGTGGAAGACGATGTGCTCACTCTCCCTGGGCCAAACGATCCTATCGCTGTCGGGAAACGTGGTTCTCTCTATGAGGATCGTGGTTTCTACTCCGGAAACTGTGTCCTTGACCTGGATGAGCCTTTTCTTCATTTAGAAGCTCCTCACGGTGCGGATGGTTTGCTTGATGAAGTCGCCTTTTGAAAGTTCGTCGATTAATTCACTTAGCTGAACTTCGTTGGCGTAGGGTAGTTCTACGACCCAGACTTCGTTTTCTCCTCGGGGTATTTCGATCTTTAGGATGCCAGCTTCCAAGTCTTGGTGGAAGAACTTCCACTTGTGGTGCTCGAAGAGTTTTGTTGCCTCTGTGATGCCTATTTCTAGGACTCTTTCTTTGATCATGCGTTCACCTCCTGTTTGATGTCCATGGGGGGGTCTCTGAGTTTGTAGTGGTTAATGCCGGAGATCACGGACTGGCTGATTTGATCAGCTAGGTTGAGTTTGCGCCAGCAGACGGGTCCTATGCCTCGGTGAACGCTTTTCGGGTTGGATAGTGGTAAGTTGCATATCCGGCAGCGAGGGGGTAGGTTTTCAGAGTTCATTCTGTTGCTTCCTTTACTGTGTTTTATAATTCATGTATTAAAAACACTATTTTAATATAAAAAAGTAACTGTTTCGTCAGGGAATTGTTCGACAATCGAACGTCTAATGGACAATGAAACTCTAAGTTTAAATATAATGAACGATTTTAATGGTGATTAGTGGTGATAGAAGGTTGAAAATGGAGACAATCCCCATCGGGTCGATTCGTATGAGCGACCTGAATATCCGGGCCAATGAGCCCTTCGGAGATACGAAAGACGAAGAATTTGTTAGGAATATTGAGAAACTCGGAATTCTGGAACCAATTATAGTTCGACCTGTAGGAGACCATTACGTGGTGGATGTTGGTCGGCGTCGATTCCTGAGCGCGCAGAAACTCGGATACACCGAGCTTGATTGCATAATAAGGGAGGCGACTGAGCTTGAGGCGATGGATGCGAGCTTAAGCGAGAACGTGTTCCGTCGAAACGTGGATCCTGTTACCCTGGGAATGTGGATCAAGCTTCGCCTAGACAGGGGAGACATAAGCCTCAGCCAGTATGCCAAGAGGATCGGGAAGGCAAAGTCTACTTTGAGCGAGTGGATGAGAATGACCGATTTAACTATGGAGATGCAGCAGCAGGTCAGGGAAAAGGCGATACCCTTCAGGGATGCCCTAAAGGTCGCGCGTTTGGCGTTAACTCCCGAAGAGGAAAAGGCTCTCGCAGTTCAAGCCTCGGAGGGTGGGTATGAAGCATTCAAGGCCCAGATCGATGGAATAGCGGCAACTCGTGAAAAGCGCGGAGCACCTAGGGGTCTTAAAATAGTGCGGATTAGCTTCGGAAAGGAATCTGATGAATACACCAAGTTACAGCGACTAGCAGAACAGAAAGGGGTAGGCTTGAGCGAATACTGCATCGATGTCCTCAAGCGACACGCTGAGAGAACCAAACGTTAGTGAATATAGGTCAATGACACCTCATTTTTTTCCGTCATTAATACATCCATAGAATACATTATCGCAGCGTACATGAATTCTTCCGGGTCTATGTTCGCCATTTTGCAGTAACCGATGACGAATTTGTAAAGTATTTTAGGAAGAACTATTTTTATTGTCAGAGTCTTTGATTCATTTGAGTGTTTGTCCCTATCTTTCATAGTTCATATTCCTCAATTACCATTAATTGGTATTCACTCATTAAGGTTTATCGATGATCTAAGCTAACTTGTTGAACTTTGTTCATTTCCGGATATTCAGTTGGCTATGATGGGTTTTAGTCCGGAAATACCGGACGTAATAAGGACAGTGCCTTAAGTGTAATTCGTCTTTGATGGAAAAGGTTAATTATAACACCATTCTATACCATAAAATGGTGCTTTTGACTTGAAACGCGGAGGTTCTCTTGTTGTTGGAGTCCCCATTATCACGAAATATATGCAAGATAACGATGTTGGCTTAACTGTAGTGGGGACCGCTAAGATTCTCGATACATCGAAAACAAACGCTTACACGATTTTAACGTATATGGAAGGCGCAGGCATTGTCAAGAGGGTTAGACGCGGAGAGAGCTACTATATTCTCATGGAGAATATCGAGAAGGGTCGCGTAGAGGAGGTTCTCGATAGATCAGGAGCACCTAAGGTAAAGGTTAGTGCCCCTCGAAGGCGACGTATAGCGAAACCTAAAGTGCGCGCGCGTAAAAAGGTCAAGATTCTCAGGGTGAAGAGCGATGAGTATATTTCCGAAGTAAGTATGCAAGCAGCATCCAGTGAGATACCGTCAGCCCTGGGGATATTGGGTCTTCAACAGGCCAAGCAGATTCTGGTCAGGCCTGAACCTACATATGTGAGAAAAGTTGATACGGGCATCATAAGGCTTGACGCTTTTGGAAGTGTTGAGTATATATCGAATGGAATCAGGCTTCTATCAAGGAACGAGACCATATATCTCAGGAGTTACTTAGTTGGTTTCGAGGGATATGAGAAGCTCCTTGGATACGAGTGTTTCTGGGTTGAGGAATCGATCCTTGCTCGGGGGGAATATGGGAATATATTCTATATTTCCATAGGTACCAACTCCTTTGATTATGTTAAACGGGTAACACTTGATGAATCGATATTCAGGTATCAGCCGCTTTTCTCCAATGAAAAGAGAAGATGGGAGAATTGGGCTGATTTCGATAGTCTTCTCTGGTTAGGTGAGCGTAGGACTTCCTTCTCCAGAGACCAGTACATGAAGATTCTGGACCTTTTCATAGATCGGGGGGAGCCCCTGGTTGAGATAGAAGTTGAAAAAAGGTCCTCAACTTACATGGTGTTCAGGATGAGGAAGATAATAAAAGAGCGGGGTCTTGAGGACCATATTAAGGTGTCAAAGGTGAATAAGTATCTGTACCTTGAGAAAGTTATTTAAATTAAAGTCTTTTCAATCATTTATCGTTTAGTTAACCTTATAAGTATAGAGAATAAAATAAACAAATGAGAACAATGGCTGAAATTGAGTTCAGCATGAAAACGGTTACTGAACGAAGAAAACAAGTTAAGAGACCTATGAGAAGTCGGTATGACCCGATTCTCGACCAGTTCCTTGCAGGAGAAAACCCACTTGTTGAGATCCAAGTACCTGGAAAGACGGGCAGCTACATCAAAACACAACTGACGAAAAGGGTTCAAGTAAGAGGACTTGAGATAATAGTGTCTTCAGTGGGTGAATATTGCTACCTTGAGAAAGGGAAGCCCGAAGAGAAACCCAAGAAAGATACTCCCAAAAAGTCTTAGCCTTTGCGTACGCGTACCCTACATGATCTCCCAGATGTTACCTGCAATAGGTTTAATCAGGTGAAACTTACTGAACACTTTTATCCATTTGGTCACTGTCCGGGGGTCTGATCCTCTCACGGACATGATGGCCTCCTTTATGTGCCTCATGTTTATTTGCTGTCCAGGTGAAAGCTCTGTATAATGATTGGAGGTTAGATAATTCTTGACCTGGGCGAAGGCGATTTGCACCTTGGGAATGGGGTTAGGTTTGTTGAGTGGAGTTTGCGCGTTTGTGTGCAGGGCTATCCAGTTCCGTAATGCGAGTTCTGCTTCGTAACTGAGTAAGCCTTTTTCATACTTCGTGTATTTTTGGGATATGAGATGTCGAAATTTTGCATCAGTGTTGCGGTTGATCCAGAGAAGAATTTGGACTTTATCGGATCTCCCCACGTCCCCCCCTCATTTCTCACTATATAAATATAAAAATATTATAAATTGTTATAATATATATAATGCACAGTGCAAAGTACAATATTGAACCATGTATTAATCGGAAAGGGGTAATTATTGAGCCTCTTTTCAGTCCTCTAGAATATATTCATTCACGAGTGACCCTGCACACAAATACACAAAATATATGCCTATTCGGGGAGATTCTCCAGGTCTGATAGTAGGGAGGTTATGATCGATACGGCCTCCTTAGCTTCGGATGCTTTGTCGATTTTCTCTCCTTCAATCAATGGCTCCGATAAAATCTTGACGTTCTCGAAACCTGCGGGTTTAATATTTGTGGATAAAAGGGCGGCATCCCCCAGGGTCCTGCTCGTAGGTCTGGGTTGCCAGTATTGGTTAGCCGAGGGATGTTGGACCTCGGTGGGGTGTCTATGTTCGTCGATTCTTCTTCTAAAGGTTATAATTTTATTGTCCAGTTTCGGAGCCAAAGGATCAATGGCTGGGAGAATCCTGGGTGGCTTTTTCTCTGACTTTTTCTTGCGGTTCCTTCTCTGTCCCTTAGGCTTAGGTCCTTTACCTTTAGATTTCCGGAGGTCTTTCTCGGTTGCTTTCTTGCCACAACGTGGGCAGGTGAATCCTACAACTCGTTTTTTTCTATGCTTATTTTTACCACCTGGTGAGAATGTATGTTCGAATTCGCAGAATGGACAACGAAATTTACGCATCTGTCACTCCTTCTTCTTGGCCTCATGCTTCTTTTGCGTTATGAGGGCGATATAGACTTTGGACCCAAGCGATAATCCCATGGAGGTTCTCACCTCTAATGGTACTGTGAGTCTGCCCTGGCTACCCATTTTCAGTGGGTAGGGGTGCTTCACCCAGCCATTATTAGGCACTGGAACCACTTCCAACCATTACTTACCAGCTATTGTATTAAAATGGTGTTCTCTTATTTATCTTTGTTCGTTCGACGCTCGAACGATGTGGGAGGTGACTGAAAGTAAAAGGAATCTATTTACCCACATGTTTGCTTTTAATAGGTGGGATTAGTCAATCTGTTTAGAAAAGCCTATAACCCGTATCACGATAATTTGAATTGAGCATGGTTACATATCTTGCCAGTCTGGCAACAACATCAATATCCATAATCACCTCAGAAGTAGCCACAAACCTGACAATAAGCGCGCCTACAACCCCAATAATTCAGGGTCAGAGCTTCATAATTAATGGAGTTCTGACTAGAGCCGACACTGGCGTTCCACTTGTAGGCGAGGAGATATCGCTCTCATATAATGGGACCAGCCTCGGAACAGCTCTGACTCAGGACCTTGAAGGATCAATCAAGTATCAAGCCGAAGTCAGCATAGCCGAAGTAGGTGAATTCACTCTTACCGCAAGCTTCGCAGGCGCTACGAGACCTGGGCTGACACTAGGGGCATCTACAGCCAGAACATTAGCGAAAATACCTGGATTCCAACCCATATCTCCCTATCTGGGGATCATAGCCGTTGGTTTGGCTCTGATCGGAGCCTCTGTGTATTCGAGCAGGCGCTGAGTTGAAGCCATTTCGGGTTTTCGATGCTGGGGGTTAATCGGGAAAAGGGGTTGCTGACCTTTGGCTGAATTAGTCGAAACCTATCGCGGCTGCGAAATATGGTTTCATCCTGCGGCTGAAATCTATAACTCTCCCTGCACGGTCTACTCAAGGTTCACTGTCGCCAGGGTTAAACAGGACATCGATGCGCTTTTTGAAGATGAACCTGAGCCGGAACCAGAGCCAACTCCACCGGAAATACCTGGAAAAGAGTTCGTTGAGACCTATCGCGGTGTTCACATCTATTGGGAAGACGCTGTGCATCGATATTGGTTCGAATATGAGGGGGTACCCTATGGGCCAATAACCCTAGAGGAAGCACATGAGGGGATT
>SDBS01000589.1_pt1 | contig 35643 bp, 44 predicted proteins | sample 2277091 | NCBI WGS metagenome assembly SDBS01 (sample SAMN10404972, study PRJNA504765) | marine sediment metagenome | isolation source: marine sediment core GS10_PC15, 163 cmbsf | place: Arctic Ocean: Southern Knipovich Ridge | collected 2010
GCCTACCCGGGAACGGCGCGGACCACGCCATAGTTCCCCTATTTGGCCTTGCTCCGGGTGGGGTTTACCTAGCCGTCGCGTGTTGCCACCGACGCGGTGCGCTCTTACCGCACCATTTCACCCTTACCAGCAGTTCGAAAACCACTTCGGCGGTATATTTTCTGCTGCACTTTCCGTAGGCTCGCGCCCCCCAGGCGTTACCTGGCACCCTGTCCTATGGAGCCCGGACTTTCCTCCACACCTTACGGTGCCGCGGTTGTCTGGCCGACTCCCTTCATCATTATATATACAGAGAATGATTTCCTCATAGTAATGTGAGTCCTCACTTAGTAACCAATAGCTACAATCAGGCTTTTCTCTCCATCAGATACTCATAGAGGCGGTTTTTACGCAGACCACTGACTTCGGCGACGATGGCCGCCGCTTTTTTTGGCGGCAATTCCTCAGCCAGCCGCAACAATAACCACTCGGTATCCTCACCGATTTCGCCAGCTTCTTCTTTGGAGAGACCCTGCACCAACACCACGAATTCGCCTTTTTGCTGATTGGCGTCGCTGCCAATCCAGTCCACCAGTTCCGCCAGGGTGCCCGAGCGTATGGTTTCAAACTTTTTGGTCAACTCCCTGGCAACGACGGCATTGCGTTCGCCCCCAAAAGCCTGCCGCATATCGGCCAGGGATTCCACAATGCGATGAGGACTTTCATAAAAAATCAGGGTCGCGTGCAACCGGGATTTGGCCGCAAGGAAATTTTGCCGGGTACCGGATTTTGCCGGTGGGAAGCCAGCAAACAGAAACTCACCAGCTGGCAAACCGGAGACCGACAACGCCGTGATGGCGGCACAGGCGCCGGGGATTGGAACAAGCGCAACAGCCGCATCACGTGCCGCACGCACCAGGTGATAGCCAGGGTCATTCACCAACGGGGTTCCGGCGTCGCAGATCAGAGCCAGGTTCTTGCCGGCGCTTGCCAGTTTCACCAGTTCTTTCGCTTTTTCACGTTCATTGTGCTCGTGGTACGCCGTGACGGGGGTATCGATGCCGAATTGCCTGAGCAATCTGGCACTGTGTCGTGTGTCTTCTGCGGCAATAAGATCGACCTCCGCCAGCGTTCGCACGGCGCGCGGGCTCATATCCTCCAGATTACCGATGGGGGTGGCCACTAGATAGATGGTTCCACGCTGGTTTGACACGACATGTCCCTCGCTTGATACTTTCCACCCGTTTATACCCTAATTCACGAATGAATTTGACAGCGAGATGATAGTGCACAGCAAATCAACGTATTTAATTGGATTACTAGCCATCGGTACATTGATGCTGGCGGGCTGTGAAACCACGCCACGCGCACCCGGAAAAATACCCGCCTCGGTGAAAGAGGCTACCAGGGCCATCACCAGCGGTGAGTTTGTCCGTGCTGCCCATGAGTTCGAACGTCTGGCAGAGGATGTGGTTCCGCCACAAAAGCAGCACTACCAGCTACGTGCTGTTGAGTTATATCTTAAAGCTGCCCAGATCAACGAGGCGCACAAAAAAATAGCGGTGATCAACGTCAACAACCTCGACCCCAGCTTGAAGGCCCGCAAACGCGTTCTGCAGGGACAACTGGCTGCCTCGGAGGGCAATTATGCCCGCGCGGTTATTCTGCTGAATGCCGCCAAACGCGCACGCAATCTGAGTCCCGATCTGCTGGCCGATATTCACTGGATTCGCGCGCAGGCCAGGATCTCGCTGGCCCAACCCTTTCGGGCCGCCACCGATCTGATGGCGCGCGAGCGTTATTTGGTCGGCAAGGAGGCCGTGCACGAAAATCAGCTGCAGCTGTGGAAGATTCTGACCTCCCTGCAACGCACTGAATTGCAGACCAAGAAACAGCAGACTCGTGACCGCACCCTGCGCGGCTGGATTGAGCTGGCCATCATCAGCATTGAACATGGCTCGCGGTCGCGAGTTATGGCCGAAGCAACCGAGCAATGGAAACAGGGCAATCCGGCGCACCCGATCTCTAGCGAATTGCTGGCGACCCTGTCGAGCCTGACACCCACACTCATCGGCCGCGTTGACCGGATTGCATTGCTGCTGCCGCTAACGTCCCGCCACGGACGTGCCGCGCAAGCCGTACGCGATGGCTTCGTCGCCATGGACAAGGCCAACCCGGACCCGGATAAACCACAGATAAGAATTTATGATGTCGGTAACGATCCTGCCCGCGTTGTCAATTTCTACAAACAGGCCGTAAACGAAGGCGCGCAGTTGATCATTGGCCCGCTGGGACAAGAAGCCGTAAAAAATATTGTTGATGGGACGGATTTGAACGTGCCGACTCTATTATTAAGCCACACCAGCAGTGAAGTGGAATCACCCAATGTGTTTCAGTTTGGATTGCCGCCTGAGCAGGAAGCCCGCCAGGCCGCCGAACGCGCCTACCTTGATGGTCATCGACAGGCAGCGGTATTGTATCCGGATAACACCTGGGGCCAACGTATGCACACTGCCTTCATTGAGCATTGGCAGCGTCTGGGAGGCGCACTGATTAATTCCCAGTCTTACGAATGGAAGGCCGGTGATTATTCGCAACCCATCCGTGATTTGCTCAACATCACCCAGAGCCTGGAACGCAAGAACCAGTTGCAGACTAAACTGAAGACAAAACTCGCATTCGAGCCCCGCGCCCGCGCCGATATTGATTTCGTTTTCCTCGCCGCCGATAGCCGTAGAGGCCGGCTTCTCAAACCGCAACTCAATTACCACCACGCTGCTCGTTTACCAGTCTATGCCACCTCACACATCTACAGCGGCAAAGCGGACTCCGCGCGCGACACCGACCTCAATGGTGTTATCTTCGGCGACATGCCGTGGATGTTACTCGGCAGCCGGCGCATGCAGGCACTGCGTGAAAAATTGCAGGCAGACTGGTCTAGCGCATATTCACCATTTGATCGTCTGTTTGCCCTCGGCGTTGACAGTTATGCTGTCATCCCCCATCTCGGCCGCATTGCTTCACAAGAGTCGGTTCGGTTTAATGGTGTCACCAGTGGGTTGTCAATCGACCGGAAAGGCCGGGTTCACCGCCAGTTATTATGGGCACGTTTTCGTCGCGGTGTACCACGTATTCTGGACACGTTTGTTAAATACAAGGAACATCTCAACATTAGTGAAGGCAAGGATGCCGGCAAAACATCTACAGCACGGTCGGCTGGCTGAAGAACGCGCGCGACGCTATCTCCGCAAACAGGGCCTGAAGCTGGTAGTACGTAATTATCGCTCGCCCTACGGAGAAATTGATCTCATCATGCGCGAGCGGGAAACGCTGGTGTTTGTTGAGGTGCGGTACCGTCGCCATCAGGCATTTGGTCTGCCAGCCGAGACCGTGGACTGGCGCAAACAGAACAAACTGCGCGCCACAGCAGAGCATTTTTTACAGAACAAAAAGAACTTGCGTGATTGTCCGTGTCGCTTCGATGTGATGACAATCAGCGGGGATCATAAAAACGGCACCATTGACTGGTATCCTGATGCGTTTTAAAAGAGACTTGATCTATGAACCAAAAAGCTGCCCAAACTGATACGTCCCCGGCAATCCGCCGGGTACAAAGTAACATCGAACAGCATCTTGATACGGTGCGTGCCAATCTTGAAACCTTGTTGCCAGTCATCGCCGTTGGAGCCTCCCGCATCATCGAGGCACTGTTGTCCGACCGCAAGATACTGGCTTGCGGTAACGGTGGCTCGGCGGCAGACTCGCAACACTTTTCGTCAGAACTGCTGAATCGTTTCGAACAGGAGCGCCCCGGTTTACCGGCGATAGCGCTGACTACGGACAGTTCCACTCTGACCTCCATCGCCAACGACTACCACTACGACGATATTTTTTCCAAACAGGTGCGAGCGCTGGGCCAGCCGGGAGATGTGCTGCTGGCTATAAGCACCTCAGGCAATTCCAGAAATGTGGTGCGTGCTATTGAAGCAGCCAAGGAACGGGAAATGGTAGTGGTGGCGCTTAATGGTCGCGATGGCGGTGCCATGGCCAATGCCATGACCGAGAACGACGTCAACATTTGTGTCAACGGGCCATCGACGGCCCGTATTCAGGAAATGCATATTATTATTATCCATTGCCTGTGTGACCTGATCGACCATCAGCTGCTTGGACAGGCATGATCCCCAAGCATAATTCCCAGTCATGAATCCAAGTGATAAGAAAATCGTCAGCGATCCGCAGTCACTGAATGAGAACCTGGCTCGCTTGGAACGACCGATCGTATTTACCAACGGTTGTTTCGATATCCTGCATCGCGGTCACATCACGTATCTACAAGAAGCAGCAGCCCTGGGTAAAAGTCTGGTCGTTGGTGTAAATAGTGACGACTCCGCACGGCGACTGGAGAAGGGCACCGACCGGCCGCTGAATACACTGGAGGATCGAATGGCGATTCTTGCGGCGCTCGCATGTGTTTCGCTGGTGGTGCCGTTTGAAGAAGATACGCCGCTGGAACTGATCACACGGGTACAGCCCGATCATCTGGCGAAGGGCGGTGACTGGTCGCCTGAAAATATTGTCGGTGCCGATGTCGTCACCGGTTGGGGTGGCAAGGTGCACTCCATTCCCTTCAAATATTCGCGATCAACAACATCGCTCATTGAGCGCATTCGTGGCACAGGCTGAACTCCCCTCCTCGTTCCTGATTGATTTACGCAATGATATCGGCGTCGAACGCGTGCTGACCGATGCAGCGGACTGCTGGGTTTACGGTCAGGACAATTCGCGCAAACACAATACCCCGGCCGGGGTCGTCCTGGCGGAAAACCACCGGCAGGTCGTTGATGCGGTACGGCATTGTTATAAGTATGGTGTTCCGTTAACGGTACATGGGCGAGCCACAGGTACCGTGGGTGGCGCGATTCCCTTAACGGGCGGCATCGTGCTGTCACTTGAGCGCATGAACAGGATTATTGAATTTGATGCCGACAACCGGCTGATGAAAGTCGAGGCCGGGGTATTGAACCAGGCGGTTCAAGATGCGGCCGCACCAAAGGGTTTTTTCTGGCCACCGGATCCAACCAGTGCCGCTTTCTGCACCGTTGGCGGTAATGTGGCGGTCAACGCCGCCGGCCCACGGGCGCTGAAATACGGCACCACCCGCGATAATGTGCTTGGGCTGCGCGCCGTTACCGGAATGGGTGAAGAAATACAGACGGGCGTTAACACCACCAAGGGGGTGGTGGGCTATGACCTGACCAGACTGATTATCGGTTCCGAAGGCACACTGGCAGTAGTAACAGAAGTCACGCTGAAGTTGCAGCCAGAACCGGAAACAATTCGTTTGCTACAAGCCGTCTATCGGGATATTGACAGTGCGACAAAGGCGATTGTCGCCATCATGAGGCAACCGCATACGCCCCGCAGTTTGGAGTTTATCGATCACGCATCCATTGAAATGGTACGTGATTATTCCGCTACCGAATTACCAAAAAATGCCGGTGCCATGTTACTGATCGAGGTCGATGGACCCCGGGCTGGCATTGAGGCCGTCGTCGCTTCACTGTCGCAGGCGGCAACGAACGACGGACTGATGACACTGGCAGAAGCCACATCCGACAGCGAAAAACAGCAGCTTTGGGCCACACGCAAGGCACTGTCACCGGCCCTGAGAAATGTGGCACCGAACAAGCTCAATGAAGATGTGGTGGTACCGGTATCACGCATCCCCGAACTGATTTCCGGCCTCGAGCAACTCGCCGACCAATACGGTATACCCATCGTCAATTTTGGCCATGCGGGCAATGGCAATATCCACGTCAACCTGCTCTATGACTCGCAAGATCCGCAACAGGATAAACAGGCGAAGCCCTGCCTTGAGGCCGTGTTTGCACTGGTGCTGCAGCTTGGCGGTACTCTCTCTGGCGAACACGGCATTGGTCTGGAAAAGCGCGACTATGTCGGCCTGGAAATTGATCCGGTGACATTGAATCTCATGCAACGCATTAAACGCGAATTCGATCCAGGCAATATTCTGAATCCCGATAAAATCTTTCCGACCGTAATATAGCGCTTTTATCCCGCAACGGGTGTCCTTCATCGGGTCACCGTATATTACGGTACACAATGCTGAAACTTGTGCTAAGTTAATCAAGAATCAAACCACAAGGAGTCCTCGCCAATGAAGCAGTTACTCAAACTCATACCATTGATTGCCAGTATTTTGATAGCAGGTGAGACCTTGGCGACTCATATTCCCTGGGTCAGTCAGAGCGATTTTGATCAATTTAATACCGAATTTGGTGGCGCCACACAGTACCGCGCCGTGGCGTCCGCCGAACCTCTGGGATTGATTGGTTTCGATGTGTCCATTGAGGCCACGAGCGCCACCATTGACGGCACGACAGTGGTTATTCCAAAGGTAAAATTTCAGAAGGGTCTGTTTGCCGGTTTTGATATCTCCGGCTATTACTCCACTATTCCCACATCAGGTCTTACTGGCATCGGCAACGATGGCACCATGTACGGTATCGCTTTGAGTTATGCCCTGTGGAAAGGCGGCGCAGCCAAACCCGCCCTGGCCATTCGCGGTTCTTACACCCAGGCGGAAATACCGTCGGTGGTATCAACGACGACTTATGGCGTTGATACAACGATATCCAAGGGACTGGGCCCGATCACCCCCTATGCCGGGATCGGCCTGGTGCAAATGAACAGTACAGATCTTGTCGGTACCGGTTTCTCTGCCAACAGTCGACAAAACCGTTATTTCTACGGTCTCAGCTTCGATTTGCTGTTGCTAAATCTGACAGTGGAATCCGATACTACCGGCGGAATCCAGACATACACCGTTAAGGGTGGATTCCGCTTCTAGGTCTCCGCCGCCGAATCCACCGCCGGGGCGGTCACCTGCGCCAGCGTCAGCAACGGTTTTAGACAATTAAATTCGAGTAAATTTTTTTGTCGAGCTCATTAAAACTACAAAAAATAATCTCATCAAAATAATTTTCGGACTCCCGACAGACGGCGACCGCGATGGCCGCCGCCTCTTTTTTCGGATAACCATAAACGCCGGTACTGATCCCGGGAAATGCGATTGTCCTGATGGCGTTGTCTTTGGCCAGTCTTAGTGAATTGCGATAGCAATTGGCCAGCAACGCCGGTTCGCCGTGCTGACCGCCATGGTAAACCGGGCCGACGGTATGGATGACATGTTTTGCCGGCAAGTTGAAGCCCGGCGTCATCCTCGCCTCGCCGGCGGGACAGCCACCCAATGCGCGACAGCTCTTCAGTAGACCCGGACCCGCTGCGCGATGAATAGCACCGTCGACACCGCCACCGCCGAGCAGCGATTCATTGGCAGCGTTGACGATGGCATCGACTTCGAGTGTGGTGATATCAGCGTGCATTGACTTGAGCATTATTGCCGGCGGCGCAACATACGGCGTTTTCTCAATGTCTTCTGACGAATCGCTTTGCGCTTCATCTGCTGTGCGGCGCCAGGATTATTTCGCATAATTTTCCTTGCTCGCGCCCCTAGCATTGCTTTGAATTCCGGGTCGTTTTTCCAGTGCTGCTGGAAACCACGCCAGAGACGATGCTTCATTCCCGGGTGGTTCTTGAGTAGACGCCGTACATCACGCCGCGTGACACGGCGGATCTGACGCGGATTCAACCCGCGATGCGCCAGGCGATGGGCGCGATGCGCCAGGCGATGCTGCATGCGCGCTGGCATACGTGCAGCAAATCGAGCGGGTGCCCCCGCCGCACGGTTGAATCCCTGTCCCCGCTCGCGAGAAATATATTGACCAGCAGTGAGCACCTCGGCCTTGTTTGCCAAACCGGTTTCACTACCACGTTGCGACGCAACAACACGCCCTTCCAGCAGATGTAATGCGCCCTGCTCCCTTCCTGCCTCGATAATGCCTTCGGTACCACGAATACCGACCGTCATCACCGGGTTATTGAATTCGTATTTACCCGCGCCCTCGATTCTGGCAACGGCGAAACGCAACCAGCCAGTAATCACATCTACTACTGCGTTAACCACGTTTCCCTTTTCATCCAGCTTGTAGTTCGAAAGCATGACACGGCTGTCGCCAGCTATCTTGAGGATAGAGCCGTCGTTCATGTCCAGCTGCACTGAGGCATTCTCTGCGGTTTCGATGATATCCTGTTCGTATACCTCTACGCCTTTGGCGCCTTCATAATAGGCATCACCTCGCAGTATCTGCACACCCCCCTCCACTTCACTTAACACACCAATCGCGGCGAAGGCATCGACGGTAAAAACCAGTAAAAATATTAACAGTGCGCGATTAAATCCGAACATGAATAACCCCCTGACGGTTGAACCTTGTGGATAGCTGCAGTTTCCTGGGCCTCTAACCAAGTATAACGAACGACCGTACTATCGGTTGACTTGAAACAGTATAAACGTCACCGAACGTGGCTAAGCTATTGATTTACAGATGTGGAATTCTAATTGATAATTTTGAGATCAGGTTTGCCCCTGGAGGGCGCGGGCAATGTGGACTCACTTTCTGACGCTTCTTCAACCTCGGCCGCTATCTCAGGCGGGAAACTGATACCTTCCCCATTTTCACGGGCGTAAGCGCCAAGTACGGCATTAATCGGGATGCTGACCGCGAAAGGCTTACCGGAAAACCGTGCTTTAAACTCGATCAGGTTGTTCGCCATTAGCAGATTACTGGCAGCCCGGGGGTCGATGTTGAACACAATACGCCCGTCTTCAACAAATTCGAACGGCACAACGACACCATTAATTGTGGCATCCACCAGTAAGTGTGGTGTCTGGCCGTTTTCCAGCGCCCACTGGTAGGCAGCTCTGATGAGATAAGGTTTGACCGGTACCATGCGATTATGGCGATTCAGGGGAACGCCTTGCTGCCAACAGACCCGTGATGGCCTATTTCACCATTTCCCGTTCGGCTTCAGTGAGACTGGCCTGGAACGACTTGCGTTCAAATACGCGGTGGGCGTACTCCAGCATGGGCTTGGCCTGTCGTGGCAGGCTGATTTTTAAGTGGTCCAGACGCCACAAGATGGGTGCCAAAGCGCAATCGACCAGCGAAAATTCCTCACCCAAAATAAATGATTGTTCCTTGAAAATCAGTGAAATCACGGTGAGACCATCGCGAATGACATTGCGTGCCCTGGTCGCCGTTTTCTTCTCGCCGCTTGCGATATCGGGCAACAGGCGATACCAGTCGTTCTCGAAGCGGAACAACATCAGACGGGCGCGGGCGCGGCTGACCGGATCCACTGGCATCAATGGCGGATGCGGCAGCCGCTCATCCAGATACTCATTGATAATGGCAGACTGATACAACACCAGATCACGATCGACGACGGTGGGCACCTGGTTATAGGGATTGAGATCGGCAAGCTCGGCCGGTTTGCTGTTCGGCTCCACGAATACGATCTTGCACTCCACATCTTTTTCGAACAGCACGATGCGCGTGCGGTGACTGTAACAATCGACGGTACCGGAATACAGCGTCATGACCGGTTTGCGGTTTGCGGCTAATGCCATTTATGCAATCTCCATTCTATGTGCTTTAACGTCCACAGGGGGCGTGACGCCCCCTGTGATGCATCCGGTAACCCGGTGCCTAGTTTACGTCCTTCCAGTAGTTCTTTTTCAATAGGTACGCGAATACCAGGAAAAACGCCAGGAACAGCAGTACATATACCCCGAGTTGGTAACGAACCAGTTTTGCGGGTTCGCCAAGATAAACCATAAATGCCGTCAAGTCGCGCACCGCCTCGTTATACTCTTTCTCGCTCATACTACCGACCTTGATGGTTTTAAATCCCTCAAAGTGTTTGACGCCATCCTCGTCGATTCTGAACTCTGCTGCCTGGGTGCCCTGCCATGCCCACAATACATGCGGCATGGAAACATTCGGAAACACCACGTTGTTCCAGCCACTCGGTGCTGTTTCGTCGCGGTAGAAACTACGCATGTAGGTATAGATCCAGTTGGCACCACGGGACCGCGCCATCACGCTGAGATCCGGCGGTACCGTATTAAATGCGGCCTCGGCCTCATCGGCATTGATCGTCGCCTTCATCAGTGCGCCGGGCTTGAACTTGCCTGTGTCGTCGGTAATGAAGCCCATGTGATCTTCCACCTGCGCCTCGGTCAGGCCAAGATCGGTCGCCATACGGTTGTAACGCATATACGACGCACTGTGACAGGACAGGCAATAGTTCATAAAAATCTTCGCGCCCCGCTGCAGTGATGCCTGGTCGGAAAGATCCACCGTGACTTTATCCAGATGGATGTTACCGCTGGACGCAAATCCTACTACCGGCAACAGGGCCAGCATCATTGTGACTAAACCTTTTTTCATGTTGTTACCCTTTCCGGAACTGGTTTGGTTTTATCCCACCGCGTGTAAAACGGCATCATCAGAAAGAACATGAAATAAATCAGGGTACAGATCTGCGCCGCCAGCGTTTTCAGCTCTGTCGGCGGCTTCATGCCCAGATATCCCAGAATGCCGAAGGAGACGATAAACAGGAACAGCGCCAGCTTGAATATCCAGCCACGATAGCGAATGGATTTCACTGGTGACTTGTCCAGCCACGACAGTGGGAACAACACCATAAGGGAACCGAACATGAGGATAACGCCCCATAGTTTGGCCTGGAGTGTATAGAAACCAACAATGAAGATCGCCGGTACAATAAACGCAGCTGCTTTGACCATAAAATGACGGGCATAAATCAGGGTAAAGCCACCGACTATGATCACCATAATGGACAGCTTCCACATCATGCTGTTGGTACTGGCACGCAGTATTGAATAAAACGGCGTGAAGTACCACAGTGGCACAATCTCCGACGGCGTTTGCAGGATATTGGCCGGATAAAAGTTGTCGTGTTCAAGGAACAAGCCACCCAGTTCCGGCGCGAAAAACATAACCGCGGAATATAACATCAGGAACACAGTCGCACCGACAATATCCTTCACCGTGTAATAGGGGTGGAAGGGGATGCCGTCTAACGGTATGCCATCGGGACCCTTGTTCTCCTTGATCTCAATACCATCCGGGTTATTGGACCCGACATGGTGCAGCGCCACCAGGTGCAGGTACACCAGTATAATCAGTACCAGCGGTACCGCTGCCACGTGAAAGGCGAAAAAGCGATTCAAAGTAGCATCACCGATAACAAAATCGCCGCGGATCCATTCGGCTAGCCCCGGGCCAACCACTGGAACGGCATCAAACAACGAGATAATGACCTGCGCGCCCCAGTAGGACATGTTGCCCCATGGCAACAGGTAACCCATGAAGGACTCCGCCATCAGCGCAATGAAGATGATGACACCGATGATCCACAGCAACTCACGCGGTCTACGGTAGGATCCATAGATCAGACCGCGATACATGTGCAGGTACACCGCGATGAAGAAGAACGACGCACCGGTGGAATGCATATAACGAATCAGCCAGCCATACTCGACGTCGCGCATGATGTATTCAACCGAGGCAAATGCAAGAACGGTATCGGGCTTGTAGTGCATAGTCAGAAAAATACCGGTGAGAATCTGAATGACCAGCATCAGGATTGCCAACGAACCGAAGTAGTACCAGAAATTAAAGTTTTTCGGCGCGTAGTATTTGGACATGTGATATTCGAACGTTTCGGTCAGCGGGAAACGATCGTCTATCCATTTCATGATTTTCTCCATCAAGCCGCTCCTTTTTCGTCTTCGCCGACGATAATGCGGCTGTCACTGAGATAACGGTAAGGTGGTACCGGCAAATTGGTCGGCGCCGGTACATTTTTGAATACACGACCGGCAAGATCAAACGTGGAGCCGTGGCAGGGGCAGAAAAACCCTCCCAGCCAATCAGCACCAAGACCGGATACAGAACCGGGTTGCAGCCGATCTTTCGGTGAGCAACCGAGGTGGGTACAGATACCGAGCACCACCAGATATTCGGGATTGCTGGCACGATTTCTGGGATCAACGTACTCTGGCTGGTCACTCTCTTTCGATTCGGGATCTGCCATTTTGGGCTCAACTTTTTCCAGCGTGGCGAGCATCTCCGGAGTACGACGCAAAATCCACACCGGTTTTCCACGCCACTCGATGGTAATTTTCATGCCGTATTCGATCTTGCTAATATCGACCTCAACCGGCGCGCCAGCAGCTCGCGCGCGCGCGCTCGGCAGCATGCTCTTCACAAACGGAACCGCCACAAATGCTGCCCCTACGGCGCCAATGCCGGACGTCATTATCAGCAACCGTCTCCGTGTACGGTCCACACCCTGTTTACTCATTAGATCCCCCAATTTTGTTGCGGGTCGAAAGAAAGAAAAAACCAAAAAATTCCTGTATATATGTTCCCGATCAGCTAGTTAAGTACATTATTAAATACTCAAGCACGTTTCAAGCGGCGCATAGGATCATACAACACTCCTTTACAGTCAAGGGACTGACACAATTTCTCGAAATTAGCTTTAAAACAGTCTCTGTTCGCCCAATGTATAGCAAAATCGCAAAATCAAATGCCCGGCGGGGTACGCTACAATGCTGCCCCATCGACACATCAATAAACACAGTATTTATTACCAGGGCCTGAACATTGAACCGATTTCGCACTTTTAAATTTGTAGCCCAGGCATTTATTGCAGGCCTGGCACTGGCATTCATAGTTATTCTCATTTGGCCGCAGTTATTGTCCCATCGCGAGACCACCACAGTAGAAATCCGCCAGGCAGCGACCCCCCTGTACGGCCCCGGCAGTGGGCCGGTGTCCTATGCACAGGCGGTGAAACGAGCCGCCCCCGCCGTGGTCAAAATCTCCACCGCCAGGGTGGTGACAATCAAACCCCACCCGTTTTTCGATGATCCCGTCTTTCGCCAATTCTTCGGTGGCGGCAACGATCTGATTCGCCCGCGCAAACATGTACAAACCGGCCTCGGTTCCGGCGTCATAATCAGCGACAAGGGATATCTGCTTACCAACCATCATGTCATCAAGGACGCCGACAAGATCCAAGTGGCGTTGAGAGACGGGCGCACGGCGGCAGCCAAAATCATCGGCACCGATCCCGATACCGATCTTGCGGTGCTAAAAATAGAGCTCGATCAGCTGCCGGTCATCACCCTGGCCGACTCCGATGCGCTGCATATCGGTGATGTGGCACTGGCCATTGGCAATCCCTACGGGGTTGGCCAAACCGTAACTATGGGCATTATCAGTGCCACCGGTCGCACTAAACTGGGTATCAATACCTTTGAGAATTTTATTCAAACCGACGCCGCCATCAACCCTGGCAACTCCGGTGGGGCACTGGTCGATGCCAACGGTAATCTGATCGGAATTAATACCGCTATTTACTCGCGTAGCGGCGGCTCACAAGGCATCGGTTTTGCAATCCCCTCCAATCTCGCCAGAAACGTGCTGGAAGAGATCCTGAAATACGGTCGTCCACGGCGCGGCTGGCTCGGTGTCGAAGCCCATGCGGTCACAGCGTCAATCGCCAAAGCGATTGATATGCCCAAACCGGGCGGCGTTATTATCGCTGGCGTCATGCGCAACGGGCCGGCACACAAGGCCGGCATCGAACCCGGTGACGTTGTTCTGGAAATAAACGGCAAAAAGATTACCGACCCGCACGAGGCGTTAACAGCAATTTCACGCCACAAGCCTGGCAGCAAATTAAAGCTCAAGATATTCCGCAAGGGAGAAATACTTACTGTTACAGCTATCGTGATCGAGCGACCACAGCGGGCATCAACACCACGCTAGGGAGACTGGTCAATCGCCTGGACCATCGCCGCCACGTGGGTGGCATACCAGAAGGGATCGGATTGAATGGCTTCATGACCGCTGTTCAGTGCTGCCAGAGCCTTTTTATACAAGGCACGGTCATCGCGTAGTTCGGCCAGCGTCAATGATGTGGCAAGAATAGATCCCGAGGGTGACGGCATGGGACCATCGGCATGGGCATCCCTGGACACTTTTGTTTGAATCAGCATTTTCTCACTCAGGCGCCAACCTGTGCCGCTATAGAATCGCTCCCATGCCGCATCGACCACTTTCCGCGCCAACCGATAGTCCTTTTGCCGTTTCGTTAAGCGGGCATAATCCAGCAGTCCATGCGCCACTTGCGCATAGTCTTCAAGCGATGCTTGTCCGACAGCACGGCCATTGGCCACGGACCGCTGCAAACCACCATCTACCCACAATGTTTTGACCAAATAGTCGTGCAATGCCTTTGCCGTTGCACCATAAATCGCATCTTTCTTTACTCGCGCTGCCTCAGCGTAGACAGAAAGCGCGAGACCATTCCAACCAGCGAGTAACTTTATGTCTTTGGGAATCGTGCGGCGGTTCCGCGCCACGTGCAGTTTTGTTTGCGCCGATGATAGCAACGCTTGCACTTTGTTCGCGTCAAGCTTTAGCGACTCACCCACTTCATTTGCCGTCAGTACCTGCATTGGCAAGTAACCGTTTTCAAACGGCGGTGCGTCCATCATGCCGCTGGCCAACCGATAAGCTTTTAGCTCGTCCACGCTCAATAATTTTCCGAGTTCAGACAACGACCACAAGTAATAGCCGCCTTCCACACCCTTGTCATCAAGCGCGGATAGCGAAGCGATAAACGCGCCCTCTGCATGGCGCATTTCCTTTTGCATAAATTTCAGCGTTTCTGCCGATATCTGCAGGTAGTCATCACGTTGCCATAGCATGCCTGCACGCAAATACAGTCTTGCCAGTAAAGCGTTGTCGTATAACATTTTCTCGAAGTGCGGCGTCTGCCAGCCGGGATCGACAGTGTATCGAAAAAAACCACCCCCCAGATGATCATACAATCCGTTACGCATCATTTGATCGAACGTACGCTGAAGGAAGTTCTTCAATTTGCTATCGGGTTGGCGCTGGTACTGTGCCAGCAGGAAGTCCAGTTGCGGTACCGACGGGAACTTGGACTGCTCACCGAAGCCACCATGAAAAGGATCGCCAATGGTAAAACTGGTTTCGACAATCTTGCTGACATAGGCCTTTACCTGACCAGAATTCAAAACAGGCTTGCCCGGACCCTTGCCCTGGTTTACAGCTTGTCTTGCCAGCTTCACCAGGCTCGCTGAATCCTGGTGCCAGAGTTTCTGCAATTTAACCAATACCTGCTGAAATTCTTTCCGTGGCATGTAGAGCACGGCGTATAACGGATAACCCTCGGGCGTCAGAAACACATTCAACGGCCAGCCCGCCACACCCAGGGTCTGCTCGGCAAATTCGATCAAATGCGAGTCCAGCGCCGGTTCCAGTTCACGATCAACCTTGACGGGAATAAAGTGCTCATTTAGAAAACGGGCGATCTCCGGATTGCGATAACTCTCCCGCTGCATCACATGGCACCAGTGACAGGAAAAGTAACCAATAGACAGGTAAACAAGCTTGTTTTGCTTACGCGCCAGTTTAATGACAGCAGGCCTCCAGTCCTGCCATTTCACGGGATCGCTGGCATGCAGCGCAAGATAAGGTGAGGCGTGATTGGCGAGCTGGTTTTCAAGCCGGGGTTCCGCGTTGGTCACGGGCATCCAGGCGGATGCCGTCAGGACGCTGAAAAGCAGAAAACGTTGCAGATGCCGTTTCATCAGTTGCTTGGACGGGCATCTACCGCTTTTTGTTCCCCTGGGTATCGCGGCTGGATTCAAACGGGGAGTCGAGTTCCTTCAAGGCTGCGTCCATTTCTGCTTCCATTTCTGCATCCGTCATTTCTTCACTGTCATTGTCTTTTTCGCGTGGTTTCACGCGTTTGGATATAAATAAACCGATTTCGAATAATATCAGCAAGGGTATCGCCAGCATGGTTTGAGACAAGGGATCCGGTGGTGTCAGCAGCATGGCCACCACAAAGGTCCATAACACGACGTAGGGCCGTTTTTTCCCGAGTGTATGCGGGTTAATGACGCCCAGACGAGTCAACAGCACCAGCGCCACCGGTAATTCAAATGCCACACCAAAGGCAAAAAACAAGGTAAACACAAAATCCTGATAGGCCTTGATGTCCGGCATGAACTGCACGCCTTCTGGTGTGACCCTGGAGAGAAAACCGAACACCAGAGGAAACACAACAAAGTAGGCGAATGCCATACCGGTATAAAACAACAAGCTGCTCGACACCAATAGCGGTAACACCATTCTCTGCTCGTGTTTGTACAGTCCCGGCGCCACGAAGGCCCAGATCTGGTACAGCACAAACGGGATAGTGATGATAATAGCAAAAAATAATGCGAGCTTGATCGGCGTCAAAAATGCCTGCAACGGATGGGTCACAATCATATCGCTACCTTCCGGCAACGATGCCAGCAGGGGTGCCGCCAGCTGTTGATATAACTGTTCGGAAAAAATCGCCAGCGGTACAAACGCAATGAGTATGGCGATGACAGCATAGAGCAGGCGATTGCGCAGCTCCAGCAAATGGCTGATTAGCGAGCCTTCTGAATTTTTGGGATTGTCGACGTCCGCCATGTTCTGATTTGATCAGGTTCTGCGTTTGCGGGATTTCTTTTTTGCCGCTTTCTTGTTTTCGGGTTTTTTCGCGGGCTTTTTCTTCACCGCCCTCTTCTTGCCTGCGGTTTTCTTTTTTGCCGGGGATTTCTTCTTCCTTGCCAAAGCAACCGACGCAGGCGAACTGATTCCTTTTACCTCTTGATTTATATTGCCCGCCAGACGGTCAACTTGCTGGTAAACGCTGTTTGAAGACTCTTCAATCAGGGTGCGTGCCTTGCTAAGTTCATCTTTCAGGCGCCGAAAATCGGCTAGATCGCCACTTTCGATCTCGCGATCAATATCCTGTTTAACATCGGAAATAAAAGCGCGTAGCTTACCGACCCATCGACCCGCCGTGCGCGCCGCCTCGGGCAAGCGCTTGGGACCCAACACCACCAGCGCCAGAATGCCAATGAGCGCCAGCTCCAAGAATCCGATATCGAACATGTAACGGATTTAGCAAGACAGGCAAGTCTAGGACTTGCCCTTGTCTTCCACTTTATCTTCCACCTTGGCCTTCGCGTCGATCACGCGGCCGCTGTCGCTCTGGTCCTCGACCTTCTTCTTATCACCATCCTTCCCCTCTTTCATCGCGCCCTTGAAATTCTTGATGGCGCTGCCGACATCACCACCCAGATTACGCAGTTTCTTGGTGCCAAAGATCAAAAGCACAATCACCAACACGATTACCAATTGCCAAATTCCAATACCACCCATGTTCCTTACTCCAACAAATAATTTGAAAACCGCAAAAATCACGCTTGCCGCGTATAAGCGTCACCTTGATCAGTGGTGGCGCTGTGCCTTTTCTTCAAGTCCGGAAGTGCCAAAACGGCGCATCAGTTCCTCAAGCACCTGATCCGGATGCAGCCCTCGGTCAATCAACATCACCAGGGTATGAAACCATAAATCGGCAGTTTCATGGATTATCTGGTCGCTATCGCCAGATTTGGCGGCAATAATGGTCTCGTTGGCCTCCTCGCCAATTTTCTTTAAAATGGCGTCCAGGCCCTTATCGTACAGCCCGGCAACATAAGACGACGCAGGATCGGCCTTGCGCCTGTCCTCGAGCACCACTGCCAATTTTGTAAGAATATCAGACATTTGATTCTTTCCGCGTTCGCCGCTGTCAGCGCTTGCCGTAAATCTCCTCTTCCGGTTTTAATACGGGGTCCACCGTTACCCAGTGCTTCCCCTGTAACTGCTGATAAAAACAGTTATGGCGACCGGTGTGACAGGATATGCCACCGTGCTGTTCCACCTGCAGCAGGATAACGTCATTGTCGCAGTCAAGGCGAATTTCTTTCACCTTCTGCCCGTGACCAGACACTTCGCCCTTTTCCCACAGCGTCTGGCGCGAACGCGACCAGTAGAACGCACGGCCCTTGCTGGCCGTCTTGGCCAGGGCCTCGCGATTCATCCAGGCCACCATCAGCACCTTGCCCGATCCCGCTTCCTGCGCAATCGCCGGCACCAGACCCTGATCATTCCATTTGATGTTGTCTAACCAGTCGCTCATAAACCTTTCTCTGTTCTTTCCTGTTCCAGCCTGACCTCGACTCCTTTTTGCTGCATGAAGCGCTTGGCCTCACCCACCGTGTATTCGCCAAAGTGAAAAATGCTGGCCGCCAGCACGGCATCCGCATGACCCTGCTTCACTCCTGCCACCAGATGTTCAAGACACCCCACACCGCCAGAGGCGATAACCGGAATACTGACGGCCTCGCAAATCGCCCGGGTAAGCGCAAGATCAAAACCGTCACGCGTGCCGTCACGATCCATACTAGTGAGCAGTATCTCGCCAGCACCATAGTCGGTCATTTTTCTGGCCCACTCAATAGCATCAAGCCCGGTCGATTTTCTTCCACCGTAAGTAAAAATTTCCCAGCGCGGATTGTCTCCATCAGACACCTGTTTGGCATCTATGGCAACCACAATACATTGGGACCCAAAAAGTTCCGCCGCCTCTCTGACAAACTCCGGATTTGACACGGCGGCGGTGTTGATCGCGACCTTATCGGCGCCCGCGTTGAGCATGCGACGCACATCGTCTACGGTGCGAATACCCCCGCCCACCGTTAGCGGGATAAAGACCTGACTGGCCACGTTTTCAACCACGTGTACGATGGTCTCGCGATCATCTGAACTGGCAGTGATATCGAGAAACGTTATTTCGTCCGCGCCCTGTTCGTCATATCGCCGCGCAACCTCAACCGGATCACCGGCGTCACGGATATCCACAAATTGTACGCCTTTAACGACACGGCCGTTGTCAACGTCAAGACAGGGAATAATGCGTTTTGCCAAAGACATGATTGGATTTCCGGGTGTGCAGGGTGGTTAGGTACCCGTGTTGTTGCCACGGGCTAGAAACTGTCGGCCAGCTTCTGCGCCTCGGCAAAATCGAGCGTACCCTCATAGATGGCACGGCCGGTGATCGCCCCTATGATGCCTTCGTCGGCCACCTCGCATAAGCCGCGAATGTCATCCAGATTAGTAATACCGCCAGAAGCAATGACCGGAATGGAAATAGACTGCGCCAGCTTCACCGTGGCATCGATGTTTACCCCATTCATCATGCCATCGCGCCCGATGTCAGTATAGATAATGGCCTCAACACCGTCGTCCTGAAAGTGCTTGGCCATATCAATTACATCGTGCCCGGAGAGCTTGGACCAGCCGTCAATGGCAACTTTTCCATCTTTGGCATCAAGCCCGACAATGATATGGCCTGGATACTCGGCACAAATATCACCAACAAAATGCGGTGTGTTAACTGCCTTGGTACCAATGATCACATATTTTACACCGGCATCGAGATAGGTCTCTATCGTTTCTTCATCACGTATACCACCACCCACCTCGACCGGAAGATCGGGATAGGTATGGGTAATCTCTTCGATAACACTGGCGTTCACGGGTTTACCTTCAAACGCCCCATTGAGGTCCACCAGATGCAGGCGACGGGCACCGGCTTCAAACCAGCGCCCGGCCATGGCCACCGGGTCATCCGAAAAAACGGTTTCCTCGTCCATGCGCCCCTGACGCAGGCGCACACACTTTCCGTCTTTGAGATCAATTGCAGGAATAATCAACATAACCGATTCTGGTTTAAACGCTGCCGTCCCAGTTTACAAAATTTTCCAGCAGCTTTAAGCCGGCGTGCTGGCTTTTTTCGGGATGAAATTGCACTGCAAAAATATTCTCATGGGCAGCAGCCGAGGTAAACCGTACCTGATATTGCGTAATAGCTGAAATATAGGCCCGGTCTGATGTGTCAGCATAATAACTATGCACAAAATAAAAGCGGCTGTCCTGGGCAATACCCTGCCATAATGGATGGTCACCAACCTGATGCACCTGGTTCCAGCCCATGTGTGGTACCTTCAGTTTCGCACCTGTATCGGCATCCACCATATTGTCCGGAAACCGCGGCACGGACCCGGGAAGAATACCCAGGCAACGGGTACCGCCGCCCTCTTCACTGGTTTCATACAGTGCCTGCAAACCCAGACAAATTCCGAGGAAGGGTTTTTTGCGCACGATATTCTCCAGCACGTCGAACATGCCATTTCTTTGCAGTGCAGAAATGCAACCGGTGATCGCACCCTGGCCCGGAAACACGACGCGGTCAGCACTTTTTACGCCGTCGGCATCGGTTACCAGCTTCACTCTGGCCTTGGGGGCAACGTGTTCAATGGCTTTACACACGGAGCGCAGGTTACCCATACCATAGTCAATTACTGCAACCCGGTTCATGTCTTATTTTCGCCTAGAGTGCTGAAATTATCTGGTGTTGAAATTATTTCCGATATAGCAGGATTCTCTTCACCTTCGCAATGAGGGTACGGTAATCAAAGACTGCCTTTAGTTGAGGGCACGATTTCACCCAAACGTGTATCGGATTCCAGCGCCATACGCATCGCGCGGCCAAAAGCCTTGAAGATGGTCTCAGCGATGTGGTGGGCGTTATTGCCACGCAGGTTATCAATATGCAGCGTCGTCAATGCGTGGTTAGTGAATCCCTGGAAGAATTCCATGAGCAAATCAACATCAAAATCACCGATGCGTGCACGCGGATAACTCACATGATATTCAAGTCCGGGGCGACCGGAAAAATCGATGACAACACGGCTCAGCGCCTCATCCAGCGGCACATAGGCGTGGCCATAACGACGAATACCTTTTTTATCGCCCACCGCCCTGGCCAGCGCCTGGCCAAGGGTAATTCCCACGTCTTCCACCGTGTGGTGCGCGTCAATATGCAAATCACCACTGGCCTTGACCTCGATATCAATCATGCCGTGACGGGCCACCTGATCCAGCATGTGTTCGAGAAAGGGAATGCCGATATCAAGTTTGGCCTCACCGGACCCGTCCAGATTCACGCTGACCGTGATCCGGGTCTCTTTGGTATCTCGATTTACGCGTGCGGTTCTTGCGCTCACTGTTCTTGCGCTCATTATAGTGGCCCGATGCCTTGAATACTTTTAAAGACGGGCAAGTTTATCAGATATGCTTGCGAATCCCGAACGCCCGGGAAGGCTTGATTCGCCCAGACTTTGCCGTGACACACGACTACAAGGGATTTAATCAGCGTTCCTCTGGAGAACCCGCGTCAACGCTGTCAGAAAAGCGTCGTTCTCTTCCGCTGTGCCGATGGTGACACGCAGACATCGCTTTAATGCGGGGTCAGCTTTGTCCAGATTCCTGATGAGTACACCGCGCTGGCGCAGTCCATTGAACACGGCGTCGGCCGGCCGTTCCTTGACACGAAACAAAATGAAATTGGCGCGACTGGGCCAGACCTCGACCCCGTCCAGTCGCGTCAATTCTTCGTACAGTAAATCGCGTGCCTGGCACAGCTTGGCCGTTTGTTGCTGCAGAAATTCAATATTGACCAGAGCAAACTCGGCACTCGCCTGCGTCAGGCTGTTGATATTGTAGGGCAGTCGTACCTTGTCAAATTCCGCTAACCACTCCTTATCACCCACCAACAGCCCCAGACGCAATCCTGCCAATCCCAGCTTGGACACTGTTCGCATGACAAGGATGTTGTCGTATTCCGCCAGGCGGGCCATGAAACTGCGGCCGGCAAATGCATGGTAGGCCTCGTCAATCACCACAAGGCCGCTGGTGGCGTTTAATATTGATTCGATATCGTTGCCTGAAAACAGGTTTCCGGTGGGGTTATTCGGGTAAGCCAGGAAAATCACTGCCGGCTGATGCTGCGCGATTGCGGCCAGCATGGCATCCACATCCAGTGAAAAATCTTTTTCTTTGAGCGGCACCGCAATGAATTCCAGACCGGTTAACCGCGCGGTCATGTCGTACATGACAAAAGTCGGCGTCGGCGCCATGACCTTTGCACCCGGTCGGGCCAACGCCATCATAACAATCTGGATCAACTCATCGGAACCATTTCCCAGCATCATTTCCAACTCGTGGGGCACGCCCATGGCCTGACGCAGGGCCGGTTTAAGTGAGTTTGCCTGCGGATCGGGATAACGATTGATGGAAACCTGTTGCAGCCTCCGGGCCCAATCACGTTTTAGCGCTTCCGGCCAGGGATAGGGATTCTCCATGGCATCGAGCTTGATCAGATCACCGGGATCGGCCACACCATAGGCCTTGAGAGTAAGAATCTCCGGCCGCACCAGGGACTCCACCCTCTTTCGAATATTAGTTGTCATAAGACACATAAACCCAACGCAAAGCACCGCGAAGATACATCATATTCATTCTTTACGTTTTAGTGTCAGGAATTATTTTTAATACGGTACTCGGCCGAGCGTGCATGTGCGGTCAGACCCTCGCCATGGGCCAGTATGGATGCGGTGCGACCAAGGACATCCGCCCCTTTTTCGGAGCACATGATCAAGCTTGATCTTTTCTGAAAATCATACACACCCAGTGGCGAGCTGAAACGAGCAGTGCCCGTGGTTGGCAGCACGTGATTGGGTCCGGCACAGTAATCACCAATCGCTTCAGCTGTATATCGACCCAAGAAGATAGCGCCGGCGTGACGAATACGCGCCGCCATCGCCTCGGGATCGGCGACTGACAATTCGAGGTGCTCCGGCGCTATTTTGTTGACCAGCGCCACCGCCTCGGTATCGTCCTTCACGGTAATCAAGGCCCCGCGATCATTGAGGGATTTGATAATGATTTCCTTGCGCGGCAGGTCTTCAATGAGCGATTGCATTGCCGCCCTGACCTTTGGTGCAAATTCGCTATCAGTGGTAATCAGAATGGATTGCGCCAGTTCATCATGTTCAGCCTGTGAAAGCAGATCCATGGCCACCCACTCGATGTCGGTGCCACCATCGCAAACGACGACAATTTCTGACGGTCCGGCGATCATATCGATAGCCACGCGGCCGAATACGAGACGTTTGGCAGTGGCAACATAAATATTGCCCGGCCCAACAATCTTGTCCACCCTGGGAATGGTTTCTGTGCCGTAGGCCAGTGCCGCGATTGCTTGCGCACCGCCGATTGCGAACACACGATCAACACCGGCGATCGCCGCAGCGGCCAGAACCATATCACCCACCTCACCCCTCGGTGTCGGTACCACCATGATCAGCTCTTTAACACCGGCCACCTTGGCAGGAATAGCATTCATCAGCACCGATGACGGATAGGCTGCCTTGCCGCCCGGGACATAGAGACCGACACGATCCAGTGCCGTTACTTGCTGACCCAGCACGGTGCCATTGTCTTCGGTGTACTGCCAGGATTCTGCTTTCTGGTGCTGGTGATAAACGCGCACACGATCGGCGGCCGTTACCAGCGCCGCGCGCTGATCTTCCGGCAAGGATATTTTTGCGTCGGCGAGCCGCGATGATGTTATTTCCAGGGCTGGAACACTGTCTGCGTAAAAATCGTCAAAGCGAGACGTGTACTCAAGTAACGCGGCATCCCCACGCTGGCGAACCCCCTCAATAATTTCTTGCACAATTTTTTCGACTTTCGGGTCACTCAAATTGTTGCGATCAAGCAAGGAATCGACAGTGGCCTGAAAATCACTGTCGGCGGAATTAAGCTCGCGAATGGTGAGTCTCATGCAGCCTGGTCCACTGCTGAGCGCAACCCCGCCACCAGCTCTTTTACCTGAGCCGACTTCATTTTCATTGCTGCCTTGTTGGCCACCAGGCGCGAGCTGATATCGGCAATGTGTTCCACCTCAACCAGACCGTTGGCCTTAAGCGTGGCACCGGTACTCACCAGATCAACGATGCGATCCGACAGACCTGCCAGCGGTGCCAGCTCCATGGAGCCGTACAACTTAATGATATCAGTCTGGATGCCTTTGGCCGCAAAGTGGCGCCGGGTGATGTTGACGTATTTGGTAGCAATACGCAGCCGTGTCCATTTTTGCGGGTCATCCTGAGCGGCCAGATTTTTTGGCTCTGCCACTGCCAGGTGACAACGGGCAATACCCAGATCCAGTAATTCGTACAGGTCGGCGCCATCGCTTTCCATCAGCACATCCTTGCCGGCAACGCCGAGATCGGTGGCCCCGAACTGCACGTAGGTAGGAACATCGGCGGCACGAATAATTACCAGCTTCACATCGGGCCGGTTGGTATTCAGTATCAACTTGCGACTGTTGATGTCATCAGCCAGAGTCACCCCGGCACGCTCCAGCAGCGGCAGGGTCTCTTCCAGAATACGGCCTTTGGACAGGGCAATGGTCAGGGATTTGCTCATATCAGATAATTTGGGCGATCAGTTCAGGCGGTTGGTTCAACCACTCATTAAATTGGCCACAACAATCAGGCGGTTTGACGTTCCTGGTGTTTCTTCAGGCTAATGTTGGTCACACGACGTATACGCGCACCGAGTTGTGCCAGTTTTTCCTCGATACATTCATAACCACGATCGATGTGATAAATACGATCAACAATAGTGTCATTTTCTGCCACCAGGCCGGCCAGGGCCAGACTGGCGGAAGCACGCAAATCGGTTGCCATCACTGGTGCGCCATGCAGTCGCTTGACTCCCTTGACTATCGCCGTGTTGCCCTCCAGCTTAATGTCGGCACCCATGCGCTGTAGTTCCTGTACGTGCATGAAACGATTTTCGAAAATCGTTTCGGTGACGATACCTGTACCCTCGGCAATGGCATTGAGCACAACAAACTGTGCCTGCATGTCGGTGGGAAATGCCGGATACGGTGCGGTGCGAATCTGTACTGCCTTGGGACGCTTGCCCTGCATATCAATAATAATGTCGCTGCCATCTAACTCGATTTGCGCACCGGCATCCTTCAGCTTTTCCAGCACGGACTCCACCACCAGCGGATTGGTCTTGCGCACACAAATCTTGCCGCCAGTAATAACGCAAGCAACAAGATAGGTGCCAGTCTCGATTCGGTCCGGTATTACGGTGTGCTCGGCTGCGTGTAATTTTTCTACACCGTCAATGGTGATGGTATCACTGCCAGCACCACTAACCCGGGCACCCATGGCATTGAGACAATTGGCCAGATCCACTACTTCCGGTTCACGCGCGGCATTCTCGATTACGGTTTCACCATCGGCCAGCGTTGCTGCCATCATCAGGTTCTCAGTGCCGGTGACAGACACCATGTCCATGAAAATTCGCGCGCCCTTCAGGCGCCCGGCGCGAGCCTTGATAAAACCTTCATCGATGCTGATTTCAGCACCCATTTCTCGCAGACCCTTGATGTGCAGGTTGACCGGACGCGAACCAATAGCGCAGCCACCGGGCAGGGAGACTTCCGCTTCACCAAAACGAGCCAGCAAGGGGCCCAGTACCAGTATTGACGCGCGCATGGTTTTCACCAATTCATAGGGGGCGATCACGGAATTGACCTGGCTGGCATCGGCCTCAATACCCATTTTATCATCCACTACCAGGCGCACCCCCATCATGCCGAGTAAACTCATGGTGGTAGTAATGTCCTGCAGATGAGGCACATTGCTGATGTGCAGCGGCTCGCTGCTTAGCAACGATGCTACCAGCACGGGCAAGGCCGCGTTCTTGGCACCGGAAATGCGCACTTCTCCCTGCAAGGGGACGCCGCCACTAACAATCAATTTATCCATATCTAACCTGTGAATTACCTGAATCCGGGGCGCACGCGGAAAATTTTAGCCGCCGATCATAACGCCGTAATAACCGTACGGTATTCGCTGTCTCCCAAAAAAACAAGGCTGCCTAATGGCAGCCTTGCGGGTTCTCAATTATTAGCCTGATTTTTCAGTTAACCGCGTCCACCAATTTCTGCAATTCACCTTTCTGGTGGAGCTCAATCATGATGTCGCATCCACCAACAAACTTGCCGGCGATGTAGAGTTGCGGGATGGTCGGCCAGTTGGAGTATTCTTTAATACCATGGCGCACATTGTCGTCGGCGAGCACATCAAAAGAACCGAACTCGGCACCGCAGGCCTGTAATAGCTGCACCGCCTGACCGGAGAATCCGCACTGGGGAAACTGGGGCGTGCCTTTCATGAAGAGTATTATCTTGCTGCTCTTTACCTGATCATCAATCTGCTGTTGAACACTCATTTCGCTACCTCGTTAAGTACTTGCCGGTCACGCGTTATCCCTATCGGTCACCGTCAATTTTTTAAACCCGCCAAGATTACTGCTGCTCGTATTGCGCGCGCGTCAGGGTGCGCATGGAAAGTGCATGAATCGCTTCTTCCATGTTGTCGCCCAGAGCCTGAAACACCATCTGGTGCTGCTCCACCATGGATTTGCCATCAAAGGCATCACAGACAACAACGGCCTCGAAGTGGCGACCGTCACCGACAACGCTGGCGCTGGCACCTGTCAGCCCTTGTTCGATGAGCGTCTTTATTCTTTCCGGATCCATGACATGCCTATATCGGGCCTTTCAAATCGAATTCAAGCACAGCATACGGCAGGCCAGTGCGCGACGAAAGAAATGCGGGCTAACAATCAATTGCGCAGCCGATAACCGCGACTCAATATTACCAGCGTCAGAGTCGCCAATAGCCCTGCCGACAGTAGTAGCACTGCCAGACTAGTGAGTGGAGAGACATCCGAAACGCCGAAGAACCCGTAACGAAAACCGTCAATCATGTAGAAAAACGGGTTAAAGCGGGACAATTGCTGCCACACCACCGGTAACGAATTGATAGAATAGAAAACGCCGCTGAGAAAAGACAGGGGCAAAATAATGAAATTTTGTGCTCCCGCAAGCTGGTCAAATTTCTCTGCCCAGATCCCGGCAATAACGCCGAAGGTGGACAGTACCATCGCACTCAAAAAGGCGAATACCAGCAGCAGCCACACGTTGTGTAATGGCAAATCAGCAAAGAACGCGCCGATCATCAACACACCCAGCGCCACCACAAATCCACGCACAACTCCTGCCAGCATAAACGCCATATAGAACTCCAAATAGGACAACGGCGCCACCAACAAAAATACAATATTGCCGGTCACCTTCGACTGGATAATGCTGGAGGAGCTATTGGCAAAGGCGTTCTGGATCAGGGACATCATCATCAGCCCCGGAATTAAAAAAGCGGTGTAACTCACACCTTCAAACACCTGCATGCGACCCTCCAGCACCTGTGCGAACACCAGCAGATACAAAAGTGATGTCACAATGGGTGCGCCCAGTGTCTGCAGCCACACCTTGCTGAAACGCAACAGCTCTTTAACAAAAAGTGTGTAAAAGCCGCGCAGATTCATTTGCGCGCCTCGGTGATCAGCTCGACGAAGACGTCTTCCAGATCCGCTTCCTCGGTATGCAGGTCCGTCACCACGATACCGCTGTCGCGCAACTCATCCAGAATCTGCACTACCGACTCCGACGCACGATCGATTTCCAGTTCTATGCGGTTTCCGTGCTGATGTCGCACGCGGACAGCCAGGGCATCAGGCAGCTGACCAACTGGTTCCGCCGTCGTGATATAGACACACATACGTTTGCCAATGCCCCGTGCCAGTAAATCTTGCTTGCTGTCCAGAGCGATGAGCTTGCCATGATTGAGAATAGCGATACGGTCACAAAGTGATTCCGCCTCTTCGAGGTAGTGCGTCGTCAACACAATGGTGCTTCCCTGTCCGTGCAATTGTCTAATAAATGTCCACAACGACTGTCGCAGCTCGACATCGACCCCCGCCGTGGGTTCATCCAGCACCACGACCTCGGGTTTATGCACCAATGCCTGCGCCACCAGCACGCGACGCTTCATGCCCCCGGACAGGGAACGCATATTGGCATCTGCCTTGTCACCCAGTTTCAGCCCATCGATCAGCTGGTCTACCCAAGCCCAGGAGGACTTACCCAGACCGAAGTAACCGGCCTGTATGCGCAGGACCTCGCGCACAGTAAAAAAGGGATCAAACACCAGCTCCTGTGGCACCACTCCCAGATGCTGCCGCGATTGCCGATAGTCACGCACAACGTCGTGGCCAAGAACAGTAATCGTACCGCTATCTGCACGCGTGAGCCCGGAAATGATGTTAATGAGAGTGGACTTGCCTGCCCCGTTGGGACCAAGTAATCCAAAGAATTCGCCGCGATCGACTTCGAAATCAACGCCGGCAAGGGCCTGTACATCGCCGAATCGTTTCTTCACGCCGGCAATGGAGATAGCCGCTGTCACGGAATTGCGCCTCAGTTAATTAACAATTGGGCAAGACCATTAACGCGAATAAAGTCTTCAACCTGAACCGGGATATTGATGAACCTGAGTTCGCCACCTAGCGCACGGACATCACCAACCCACTGCAACAACAGCGCCAGCCCGGCACTATCGGAATGTGAAACACCCGAGAGGTCAACAACAATTGGTATTTCCTCTGAGACTGCCCAAATCTTTATTAACGCGGCCAACGCCGGCACGGTTGCAAAGGTCAAGGCACCCTTCACCTGCAACGGGCCTCCGTTATCCTCGATGGTCGCCGCCTGACTTTGTCTAGCCATTGCTGTTTCCTGTTTGTGCATTTCTCACGGCATCCCTGATTGCTTTGGCATTTTGAGCAGTGAGATTCTTAATTAAGGCGTCGAGACCCTCACGCTGAATGCGTGTGGCATAGACCTTGCGATAATTTGCCACCAGGCTGACGCCCTCGATAGTCAGATCAAATATCTTCCAGCCAGGATGCCGATTATAGAAAGTATAATATAGGGCGATATTGGGCTCCCCGGTTTTTTGCTTGATTTCTGTTTTCACTACGGTGATTTTGTCATCCGGCTTGCCGGTATAAGGCAGCTCCACAATTTCCTGGTCCGTATATTTCAACAGTGCCGTGGCATAAATTCTTACCAGCAGCTTGCGAAATTCTGTTGTAAAGACCGAACGCTGCGCCTCACTGGCGCGACGCCAGTGTATACCCAGAACCCACTGTGACATTTTGCGAAAATCAAAATGGGGCAGAATTTTCTCGTCCACCATATCGTATAGACGGTTCTTGTCTGCTGTGTAATACGGCTTCCTGGTCTTGAGTAGATTCAATATTTCGGCAGTGGTGAAACGCACCAGCTCATCGGGTGTGGCCTCTGCCTGCACCGCTGGCGTCAGACCGATCATGGCGGCAACCGCAACTGTATGGATCCATTTCAACAACATGCCTATAACCTCTCTGCTTTAATTCGCCATCAATTTGATTGGCCGGTTCCGGACCCTTCCGTCATTTTGACCATGAATTGCCCGATCAGGTTCTCCAGCACCAATGCCGACTGCGTCAACTGGATTTCATCGCCATGGCGCAGGTATTCTTCACTGCCGCCCGGCTCAATACCAATGTATTGCTCGCCCAACAGGCCCGAGGTCAGGATAGAGGCACTGGCGTCGCTTGGTATATTTTTGTAACGGCCATCGATCGATAGGGTCACCAGCGCTCGATAGCTATCGTGATCGAAATTAATCTCTGCCACCCTGCCGATGCGCACACCAGCAATAGTGATGGGCGACTTCACCTTGAGTCCACCAATATTGTTGAAGCGGGCCTTCAGTTGATAAGGATCAGAAACCTCCGTGCTGCCGACATCGCCTACCTGAAACGCCAGCATGGCAAGGGCCGCCAGACCCGAGGCAATAAAAATTCCAACCCACAACTCAAGCATGCTTTTCTTTTGCATATTACGCGCCTCCCAAGGTTAGTGAGGTAATAATAAAATCCAGCGTCAGTACAGCGAGGGAGGAATACACAACCGTGTGATTGGTCGCACGACTCACCCCTTCTGATGTCGGCACTGCATCATAACCTTCAAAAACAGCGATCCAGCTTATGGTAAATCCAAACACCACACTCTTGGTCAATCCATTCAGAATATCATCATAGAAATCGACACCATTCTGCATTTGCGACCAGTAGGCGCCGCTATCCAGCCCCATCAGACCGACTCCCACCAGATGGCCGCCCAACACCCCAACGGCGCTGAACATGGTTGTCAGCAGGGGCAGGGCGATAATGCCGGCAAAGAATCGCGGTGCCATCACCCGATTGATCGGGTTCACTGCCATCATTTCCATACCGGCAAGTTGCTCTGTCGCCTTCATCAAGCCGATTTCCGCCGTTAACGCCGACCCGGCCCGGCCGGCAAACAACAGGGCAGTCACCACCGGACCCAGCTCACGAACCAGCGATAATGCCACCAGCAGACCGAGGCTGTCCTCGGCGCCAAAATTGACCAAAGTGTTGTATCCCTGCAACGCCAACACCATGCCAACGAACAGACCGGATACCAGTATTATAAGCAGTGTTAGCACACCAACATTGAACACTTGCTGAACGATCAGCGAGAAACGAGGTACCAGATACCAGGTCCCCAGCAGGATTTCATAGAGAAAAACGGTGGCACGTCCCAGCCGGCGCAGCATGGCAAGCGTCATACGACCGATGCGCCGCAATCTGTCGACAGTGACTACTGACAGAAACCAATCGGTGAGCTTGCCTTTCAGCAGTACCACCCGTTTGCCTGCGAGCCTATTCATTTTCGGCCGCCTGTCCGTTGACCGATTGATTGACGTCAAGCGCGAGCAGATCCTGAACATAATCCGGTGCCGGATGCTGGTACGGCACTGGCCCATCGGGTAAACCTTGCATAAACTGGCGAACATGTTCGGAACCGGACTGCAGTACCTCTGCCGGTGAACCCTCTCCTATGATTCGCCCTTCGCCCACCAGGTAAGCGTAATCCGAAATGGCGCAGGTATCGGCAACGTCGTGGGATACGACGATGGATGTAATACCCAGCACCTGGTTGAGTTCCTTGATGAGCTTGGCAATCACTCCCTTGGAGATGGGATCCAGCCCGGTAAACGGTTCGTCGTACATTATCATCATCGGTTCGAGAGCGATGGCGCGCGCCAGGGCGGCACGCCGCGCCATACCACCGGAAAGCTCCGACGGCATCAAGTCCCAGGCACCACGCAATCCCACCCGTTCCAGCTTCATCAGCACGACTTTGCGCAGTAATGATTCCGGTAACTGTGTATGCTCCCGAATCGGGAACGCCACGTTCTCGAACACAGATAAATCGGTTAGCAGCGCACCGGACTGGAACAACATGCCCATGCGCTTGCGCAAAGCGAAGAGTTCCTTTTTGCTCAAGTCGGGGACCGACATGCCATCGACCATCAGACTTCCGGAATCGGGTTTGATGCGACCGCCAATGAGGTTCAGCAAGGTGGTCTTGCCGCAACCACTGCCTCCCATGATAGCGACCACCTTGCCCCGGGGAATGGTCAGGGACAGGTGGTCAATAACGAGTCTGTCGCCGTAACTGAAGCTGACATCCCGAATCTCAACAACGGCGTTGCTGCTTGTCTCCAACGGCGGTTCCTTTGCGTTTATTTTTACCGATCCTGACTGGATCAATGTAACACGGAATCTCCTGAGCGCGCGCTATAGCCCACACCTGAAAACACGCCCAAACACAGAATCGATGCGCCATCATAATCAGACCGGTTAGACACCGAGCATTTCAGCAATAATGCGTGCCTGACTCGCGGCCGCGGACGTTTTCAAAAACAACCCGGTCAAACCGTGACTTTGCTGCATCCATTCTTCCAAGGCTTCAATTATATGTCTATGAGCCCTGGGAGTTTCCTCATCACTCAGCACAAGCATTAATGCTCCACCAGTGGTGGGCTCATCATCACATTCAGGATGCCAGCACAAACCAATATTGTTATCGGCCATTAATCGTATCAGCTGTTCCGAAGCCCCGGATTCGTGCTCAAAGTCGATACAAAGAGGACCGTGCTCCTGCAACAGCTTGACCTTGGCCGGTAATCGAGCCACCCCCTGACTTGTGGCCTCGCCTAACGGCAAATAGAAACCACCGAGCCGCGAATACAGGGATGAAATTCCGTTGAGAAACGCCTGCAACAATTCCGTACCCGTATCTTCCAGACAGGTTTCGGGTATCTCGACAACAAAGCGAAACGATTCGTCACAGTCCTCCAACAATTCCGATAGCGCATCCTCATCATACGTCCGGAAGTGGTCGGCTGGCACAAGTACCGAGCGATGGTCGTTACTGTAGTAAGCGAAACGCCAGTCATCGGGCAAGTCGTCCGGATAGTAGTCGACCACCCAGTCATTGTGGTCCCAACCTGTCGTGCCAACCATTAATTCTTTTGTCATTGGCTCACGTTACCTGTCAATTCCAAGCTACCGGATACTGTACTGACGGGCCAGAGCCGATGCAATGCTGAAGTAATTTCTGTCCGCTTTCGCTATACTCAATCGCTATCCAAAACTACCGGTTGTTGCACATTTACTATGACGGAAACGTCTTTCCAGAAGCTGGGCAAGAACGTTATCGCCCTCGAGGCCGAGGCAGTCGCTGCCCTTTCTGATCGCATTAATTCAGAGTTTGTTCGCGCCTGCGAAACCATACTCAATTGTACCGGTCGTGTCGTGGTCGTGGGCATGGGCAAGTCAGGCCACATCGGCGGCAAGATCGCCGCCACCCTGGCCAGTACCGGCACCCCGGCATTCTTTGTTCATCCCGGTGAGGCCAGCCACGGCGATCTTGGAATGATTACCCCGGATGATATCGTATTGGCGCTCTCCAACTCGGGCTCGACAACGGAAATCCTGACCATCCTGCCAATGATCAAGCGCATGGGAGTAAAACTCATATCCATGACAGGCAATATCTCATCAGAACTTGCTCGCCAGTCTGACGTCGTGTTGGATATCAGTGTCGCCAAAGAGGCCTGCCCACTCAATCTGACACCGACCTCAAGCACCACCGCCACCCTGGCCATGGGAGATGCGTTGGCGGTAGCCCTGCTGAAATCCCGTAACTTTACGGAAGAGGATTTTGCGCGCTCACACCCCGGTGGCCAACTTGGACGACGACTGCTGCTCTATGTAAAAGATATTATGCACAGCGGCGACCAGTTGCCCATCGTCAATGAAGATGTATCGCTGAAGGATGCCCTGCTGGAAATGTCGAGCAAATCACTGGGGATGACGGCGATTGTGGATAAAGGCAATCGCCTCAAGGGAATCTATACCGACGGCGATTTACGACGCACGCTTGAACAGGGCGTGGATGTCTACAGTGCGGGAATTAAAGATGTCATGACCTCGAATCCCGTCACAACCGGTGCCGATATACTGGCGGCGGAAGCGGTACAGCTAATGCAAACAAAAAAAATAAATGGTCTGTTCGCTGTGGATGACAGTGGTCGCGTACTGGGTGCTCTCAACATGCATGACCTGTTGAGAGCAGGAATTATCTGATGTCAGATAACCACTCGCGCCCGATCGTGCCTGCCAACCTGGCACCCATGTTTGAAATCGATGAAGCCGTCATCATACGCGCACAGAAGATCAAACTTGCCATTTTTGATGTCGATGGAGTTCTCACCACTGGTGCGTTATTTCTGGGTGATGACGGACAGGAATACAAGGCCTTTAATTCGCGCGACGGGCTCGGTATGAAAATGCTGGCGGCCAATGGTGTCGATACGGCCATCATTACCGGCCGTATGTCCAGAGTTGTCGAGCATCGGGCCAACGACATCAAGATCAGGCATCTTTACCAGGGCGCTCTGGAAAAACTGCCGGTATATGAAAAGCTGATCACGGATCTCGGTCTGCAGCACGATGAGGTGGCCTTCGTCGGCGATGACATTGTTGATCTTCCAATTATGCTGCGCGTCGGCCTGTCGGTGGCGGTGGCCGATGGCCACCCCCTGGTCAAGGAGCACTCACACTGGATTACCCCCAGCAACGGTGGTTGTGGCGCTGCACGGGAATTCTGTGAAATGATGATGTTTGCTCAAGGCAACTATGCCGAGGAAATGAAGCGCTACCTTTGAAAAAGTCGCATAACGAAAACGCAACTTCCGGCCGCTAATGGATAGAAAGCGCCTTGCCATTGTCTCTGCTGTATTGGTTTTTACCGTCTTTCTCTGGTGGCTTTCAACCACCCTGCGCCTGCCCGATCGGCCCATTGTCACCGGCAGTCCTGCCACGCCAGACTATATTATTGATGGCCTGCATGTCGTTCAAATGAACATAAATGGAAAAAAGAAATTCAGTCTGTCCGCAAAACGTTTGACACATTATCCAAAGGAAGGGCTGGCGCGTCTGGACAACGCCTACCTCGTGCAATATCTGCGCGATGGCATCACAATACATACCAGCGCCGACAGAGCGCGATACCCGGATAGTGGTCTGGAACTTTATATGGAAAAGAACGTTCGTATTATTCGCAAAAGAAATGGCGATGTGCTGAGCGACATTCGTTCAGATTCAACACGTGTCATCTTGCAATAACCCGATGCCTTGGCCCCTACCCGGATAGCATGTCGAAAACAAATAATCTGATTTCCGAAATTTCCGCGCAGGCAGGCAGTAACCCACAGTGCTGGTTATTGCTAATTGTGATGTCGGCAATCTCACCGCTCACCTATGGTGGGGACAATCCGATCTATTTGCGCGCTCAACACATCACCGTGGATCAGCGGACAGGGCTATCCACTTACCAGGGCAAGGTTCATCTTAAACGTGGTAAATTATCTTTTATCGCTGACAAGGCAACGGTAAAGCAGCGCAACAGTAATATTGATACGATTAGAGCCTTTGGCAATCCCGTTATTGTCAGAATACGCGATCCTCAAAATAAAATGCTAACAACAGTCAACGGTGAGCGCCTGCTTTACCTGGTAAAACGCAACCTAGTAATCGTTACCGGCAAAGTCATCGTCCGCCAGGGCAACGATGTGATAAAAAGCGCTAAAGTCACCTATCACATTAATGACGATACTATTATGGCAGAAGGCCTGAACCGCTCTACACCTATCAAGGCAACGTTTCAGATCAAACGTTTGGCCACGCAAACGCTGCCTCCGCCAGGCATGCAGAAATGAGCACACTGACGGCAACCGGACTGAAAAAACAGTACAAGGGACGCAACGTGGTTAACGATGTCTCCCTGTCGGTCAACAGCGGCGAAGTCGTTGGGCTGTTGGGCCCCAACGGGGCCGGAAAGACTACCTGTTTTTATATAATTGTCGGCCTGATCAAGGCCGATAAGGGCATTCTGCACCTGGATGATAAAGACATTACCGCCCTGCCCATGCACCAACGCGCCAAGCTGGGCGTGGGTTACCTGCCACAAGAACCGTCCATTTTCCGCAAGCTGACGGTAGAACAGAACATTATGGCAATCCTCGAAACACGGGCGGATCTGGACAGGGAACAACGCCAGCACCGCCTTGAGCAATTGATGCAGGATCTGCATATTACCGAGCGCCGCAATACGCTGGGTATCAGCCTATCCGGTGGCGAACGCCGACGCGCGGAAATCGCCCGGGCCCTGGCCACACAACCCGCCTTTATTTTACTGGATGAACCCTTTGCCGGCGTGGACCCCATATCAGTAATTGAAATTCAACACTTAATCAAGCAGTTGCAGGAACTGGGCATCGGCGTGCTGATTACTGATCATAATGTGCGTGAAACGCTGAAGATTTGCGACCGCGCCTATATCCTCAGCGAGGGGTCGATTCTGACTGCCGGAACGCCAGCGAACGTCCTGCAGAATGAGGATGTCAAGCGCGTTTATCTGGGTGAAGATTTCACCCTTTAAGCGATAAAATCACAATTAATTTTTCTACCCCCAGCAAGT
>SDBS01000590.1_pt1 | contig 35640 bp, 40 predicted proteins | sample 2277091 | NCBI WGS metagenome assembly SDBS01 (sample SAMN10404972, study PRJNA504765) | marine sediment metagenome | isolation source: marine sediment core GS10_PC15, 163 cmbsf | place: Arctic Ocean: Southern Knipovich Ridge | collected 2010
GGCCCGGGCCGCGATACTTTTCAAGTTGGTCTACCCCCTCCGGCAGACAATCGCCACGAAGGACATTGCCGTTGGCCAGGCCATCACACCTGACAACGCCAAGATCAAGATCGTGCACGTTGAGTCGAGGCCGCGATCGGCCTGGACGTGCCCATACGGCATGTTGGCCGCTCGGACCATACCCATCGGCCGCGTAATCCAACGCGGCATGGTCAGGGCGAATAGGCCCGCCATCGTCGTCCGCCGAAACCAGAGAGTTACGATGAACATCGAAGGGATCGGTTTTACGGTTACGGCGATAGGGCAAGCGTTGCAGGATGGTCGGCCCGGCGAATCGATCAAGGTGCGCAACATTGACAGCAAGCGGATTATCTCGGCAAAGGTCGCGTTTGACGGCACGGTGGTGCCGATTACCCCACGGCAATATTCGAGCGGTGCCGGCGGCCGGGACCGCACCGTGCCAATACGATGAAAGCAATGCCGATGACCGCAGCGCAAGAAAAGTTATCGTCTATGGTATCCGGGTCAATGAAAAGAGGTGAAAACATGAAAGCACAATTACGATGGGTCATGCTGTCGGCGGTGATACTGATGCTTGTAGCCTCGTCGGCCGGTGCGGGGTCGATCTGGGCCAAGGCCCAATCTCGCATCAGGCCTCTCCACACCGACGATACCGCCAAGGCGATCGGTGACATACTGACCATAGTCATTTCCGAGCACTCGGTCATCGAGAATGAGACGACACGGGCGCTGGCGAAGAGCTCCAGCCGCAATTTCTCCACGTCGGGGGACCTGCCCATAAGAGAGAACAGCCTCCTGAAGAGCCTCAACTGGTTCACGGGCAGATTGTTCAACCTTTCCAGCGCGGAGTTTGAACTTGACACGGAAAACAAGTTTGACGGGTCGGCCGATTATGACAGCGACCGGAGCATAGTGGACAAGACGACCGTTACCGTCATGGACGTCCTGCCGAACGGAAACCTTGTGGTCGTGGGTTCGTGCCAGCGTGCGGTGGTCGGCGACATGCGGGTCCTTGATGTCAGCGGCGTGGTGCGGCCCAGCGACATAACCTTCGCCAATACCGTACGCAGCGACCAGGTGGCGGATTTCAGGATCGCCTACCGGCACAAGGGACAGGAGAACTCTTTTAGCAAGCCGGGCTGGCTTGAATGGATTCTGAATAAGATCAATCCGTTCTGACCGGGCCCAGGCTCGGGGAAGGAAAAGGATATGCGGTATTCAGCCCTTATAGCACTGGTTACGATGTTGCTGGTTTTCCCGGCCCAGGGCGAGAGAATCAAGGACATCGTTGATATTCAGGGGGTTCGCGGCAATCCACTTTGGGGATACGGGCTGGTGGTGGGCCTCAACGGTACGGGCGACGACTCGGAAACCAGCCGGCGTGCCCTGGTCAACATTCTCCGCAAGCACGGCCTGGTGCTCGACCCCGACGACATATCCAGCAAGAACATCGCCAGCGTGCTGGTTACGGCGGAGCTGGGCGCCTTTTCGCGCAAGGGCAGCAAGATTGACGTAACGGTATCGGCCATCGGTGAGGCAAGCAGCCTCATGGGCGGGACACTCATGATGACGGAACTGATGGGTGCCGACAGGGAGGTTTACGCCGTGGCCCAGGGCCAGATCTCCATTGGCGGCTTTTCGGCTACAGGCCAGGCAGCCAGCGTATCCAAGAATCACCCCACGGTGGGACGTGTTCCCGCCGGGGCGACCGTTGAGAAAGAGGAGATAGCCGATTGGGTCCAGAACGGGCGGATTACGCTCAACCTGCGCAACCCCGATTTCGCCACCGCCGACAGGGTTGCCAAGGCGATCAATGCCGTCTTCAGCCGCTCGTCTCACGCCGAGGATGCCGGCACGATCCAGGTGGTGATACCCAAGACGCTGGCCAAGGCGGACTTGGCCGGATTCCTGGATAAGATCGGCGTGCTGGAAGTTCAGGTGGACATGCCTGCCCTTGTTGTCATTAACGAGAGGACCGGCACCATCGTGGTAGGGCAGAATGTCGGCATCTCGACCGTGGCGATCTCTCACGGGAACCTTTCCATCATCACCAAGGAGAAGGAATTCGTTTCCCAGCCGCTGCCATTCTCCAGGACCGGCACGACCGAGAAAGTCCATCGGACCGAGATCAAGGCAATCGAGGAACAGGGGGCGCTGCATGTGATACCCCGCCAGGTGTCGGTCTCCGAACTGGCCAGGGCGCTTAATGTGATGGGCCTGACGCCGAGGGACCTCATTGCGATCTTCGAGGCGCTGCGCCAAGCCGGGGCCTTGCAGGCGCAACTGAAGATTATGTAGGAAGATGAGATGGGTGATGTTCAGCCGCTCGCAGGTTCGATTGTGGTGCCGCCGGCGTCCATAGCCGGGATCGACGGCCTTGCCGAACGTCTTGACAGAGTAAAAGGCCGCGGCGACGCCACCGCCGCCCAAAAGGCAGCCAAGGATTTCGAGTCCGTTCTGCTGTACAGGCTGATGGAGGAAATGAGGCGAACAATTCCCGAATCGTCGCTGCTGGGCACGGGAATCTCCAAACAAGTCCAGGGCATCTTCTGGTACTACCTTGCCCAGGAGGTTGCCGAGCAGGGGGGGATCGGCCTGTGGCAGGGAATTTACAAGGAGTTGGCAGGTCCGGCTGCAGCGAATTCCGCCGTCGCCCCATCGATGGAGCAATATCGATGATCTCATCGGGCATGGATTCTCTGATCGACGAACTGCTGGGCGCCCTGGACGACCAGATCAATGTGCTGGAACAGAAGTGCTCGCAACTGGCAGGCCTGTCCCGGGCGCTGGTGCGTCGCGACGACGAAGCCACCGAGGCGATCCTCGAGGAGATGGAACGGGCGGAGGAAGTACAGGCCTCCGCGGACCTGCGCCTCGTGGCAGTCCGGGGGACGTTTGCCGAGGCCCTCGGCTGCGAGGTTGAGAAATTAAAACTATCGAGGCTGGTAGCTGAATTACCTCCTCGGTGGGCCCGGCCGACGGATTATCGAAGGCGGAGGATCATCGATCTGACCGGGAAACTCCGCCGGGAGCACCTGCGAACCGCAATGCTTCTGAGCGAGTGCGCCCGAATCAACCGTATGTTGCTCGAGAGTCTCCTGCCTGTCGGCGAGGCCGTGGTAACCTACGGTGTGGAGGGCATGAATCTCTGGCGGGCGGAAACTGGGCTGATGGACACGGAGTCATAGCCGATGCAGAATTTCTGCATAGGTTTCAGCGGACTGAACGTGGCCCAACGGGCCATCGATCTCATCGCCACCAACATCGCCAACGTCGGCACCGAAGGCTATCACCGCCAGGAGTTGATCACCAGGCCGGTGAACCTCAATCCCCTCGGGAAGGTGCCAATTGGCGGGGTGGAAGTCGCCCAAATCCGGCGGCGCATCGACACCTTCCTCGAAGGGGAAATCAATCGCCAGCAGACCAATCTCTCGCAGGTCAAGCAGGAACTGGACCTTTTGCAGACCGTCGAGGGCGCGTTCGGGCAGGTCGGCTCCGAAGGCATCAGCGTGGCCATAGGGCGGTTCTTCGATTCTCTGATGGAATTGACCGTTGACCCCGCCAGCCTGCCCCTGCGCGGGCAGGTGGCCTGGGCGGCTGACGCCCTGACCGGACAGTTCCGCAGCCTCGCGCAGTTCCTCCAGAATCTGTCAGACCAGATCGATCTGGTGGTCGATGAAAACGTCATCCAGGTCAATGCTCTGGGCGAGGATATCGCCGAGTACAGCAACCAGATTGCCGCGGTAACAATCCAGGGGGGCCAGGCCAACCTCCTCCGCGACCGCCAACAGCAGGCTATCCACGAACTGGCCGAACTGGTCAGCATCAGTGTTACGGAGGACACCAGCAGACCCGAGGCATTGTACGTGTCCGCCTGGGGCAAGCCGCTGGCTGTCGGAACCACCGCGATGGAACTGGTGGCGGGCCTCGACAGCGACGGCAAACTCGGGATCGCCCGCGAGGGCTCTTCCGTTTACGACATCACCATTTCAGGTGGGAGCATTGCCGGCCTGCTGGCCCTGAAGAACGACCTCATCCCCGACATTGTGGATAAGCTCGACGCGTTGGCAGGACAAATCATCACCCAGATCAACGGCCTGCACGTTCAGGGCGTAGGCCTGACCGGGTCTTTCAGTGAACTTACCGGCGCGTCCATCGGTACCGGAGTAATCAATACGTGGTCCACCGATATCACCAGTGGAGATTTCTACCTTCGCCTGACGGACAATACCGGCGCAGACCCGGTCCTGACCCGCACCGCAATTTCCGTAGACGTCACGACGGATACGGCCAGTGACGTCGCCGGCCGCATCGACGCCATAGACGGGCTGTCGGCCTCCTTCGCCAATACTATCTTGACGATCGTGGCTGATACCAACTACGAGTTCGATTTCGTTCCGGCCGTATTGCCCGACCCGTATACCGAGACCATCACCGGAGCCGCCGACCCGACAATCTCGGGAATATATACCGGCGCTACGAACCAGGTGTTCACTTGCACGGTAGTCGGCAGCGGAGAGGTGGGCGTAGACGACGACCTGCTCATGGAGGTGCGCGACGCGGGCGCGAATCTCATCAAACGCGTCGACATAGGCGTCGGATACGCCGCCGCAGACCCAATCGATATTGGCAGCGGCCTGACCGTGGCCTGGAGCATGGGGCAGTTGAACGATAGTGACGTATTCACTATCCAGGCCCTGAACGATTCGGACCCCACGGGTTTTCTGGCCGCCGCGGGGATCAATACGCTCTTTTCGGGCGATGAGGCCGTGAACATAGCGGTGCGGCAGGAAATCATCGACTCCCCGGGGCGTCTGGCAACGGCTGCGGGTGCGGCGGGGACCGACAGCGCCAATATCCGCCGCATGGCCCTGGTCGGTCAGGCGGACCTGGTGGCTCTGGAAGACATGGAGCCGGGGAAGTATTTCAATCTCCTGGTTACGCAAGTCGGACAGGCGGTTGCGATCCGTCAGGCGAGAACGGAAGGTCTGGACAGCGTCTTGCAGCAGCTCAACATGCAGCGAGATGAGGTCACTGGCGTCGATTTGAACGAAGAGGCGGCTAAACTGATCGTCTTTGAGCGGATGTTCCAGGCAATGGCAAAGGTCATCACCAGCCAGGATCGCGCCCTGCAATCTCTGATGGATCTGGTTTGAGCCGTTGCGAACGGCGTACGAGGATGCTATGAGCAGTTGGGGAGCACTTTACGATACCATGACGGCGGGCCTGCAAACGAGCTCGCAGGCTCTGATCAAGATACAGGAACAGATCGCTACCGGTGCCAAGATCATTCGCGCTTCGGACAGTCCCACCGATGCCCACCATGTCATGAGCCTTCAGGCGCAGATCCGGTCCCTGGAAGGTTACTCCAAGAATCTCGACCGGATTCTGTCCGACCGTGAACGGGCGTCGTCCTCGTTGCAGGAGTTGTCCACTTCGTTCATCCGCATCCGGGAATTGCTTACCCAGGGTGCAAGCGGCACGTACAGCCAGTCGCAGCGAGCGGTGATGGCTACGGAAATTGACTCCCTGCTGGAACAGGCTGTCTCGGTAGCCAACACCCAGTCGCTGGGGAAATATCTCTTTGCCGGTGACAATACATCCTTGGCGCCTTATAGCGTTGAACGCCCCGGCGACAAGATAACAGCGGTGACCTATCAGGGCGATTTTGAGAACTCGCGCGTGCCTGTGGCCCCGGGGGTCGAACACCCCTCTACCATCATCGGTGACACAATCTTCCGCCGCGACCAGCGGGAGGAACCGTCGTTCTTCGGTAACACCGGTGCAGCGGCTGGAACCGGCACATCGAGTGTCCGCGGAGACGCCTGGCTGACCCTGCAGCACGATACGACAACCTATCAGGGCGCCACGGGCGTAGCGGCGGGGTCGAGTTCGGCCGCAGGCGATACAATTCTCGGGACTTCCCACAAGCTCACCATTGACGCCGACAACACCACCATCCGCCTTGACACTGGACAGGACCAAACCTATGACACCGGCAGCGACAATGACCTCCGCCTCGAAAATGCCGTCGGCGACGTGGTCTATGTAGACATGACCAGCCTGGCCGGAGGCCTGTCCGGCATTGTGGAGGTGTCCATCACAGCCACCGGGACAATGTCGATTGACGACGGGGACTCCACGGCGGCCTTGGCTACGTTTACCACCAACGAGGCAGTTACCGATCTTGCAACCGACCGGGTACTGTATGTGGACGCCACGGCGATCGTCCGCATCGGCCTCGAGCCGGTTCGCGTCGGCGGCACCTACGACGTCTTCGGAATGCTGATCAGTGCGCGCGACCTGCTGACCAACGAACGGAGCCTGAGCGAAGCCGACCAGGGCGAGCAGATATCAGAGGCTCTCGAATCGCTGGCAGAGGTAATGGCGGGTCTCACCGAAGGCATGGCCTCCATCGGCGGGCAACTCCAGGCGATGGACACGCTCCAGGCATCGCTGGCAGACATAGAGGGCAAGCTGACGTCACAAAAGTCGGGCATTCAGGACGCCGACATTGTCGAACTCGCGACGGCCCTGGCGTGGACCCAGACGTACTACGAGATGATGCTCGCTTCGACTGCCAGGATGCTGAGCCTGTCCCTGATGAATTATCTCAGCTAGGGGGTCCGGCTGATCCGCTGAACTGCTGAACAGCGATGCGTCCGGTGTTGTTAATGGCCGGCTTCTTTTGCCAAGTGTTCAAAAACTTGACATATTATGCCGGCGGCTGGAGCGGCTGGCACGCACCCGGGCCCGATATTCTTGCCACAGAATCCACAAGGGGGCCGCGGTGCGCGTGCCAAGCTTTTGCGGTTCTCTGCGAACCGGGCCGTGGCGTCACAAAGAACACAGGAAACTGAACGTTAGTGGCGCAAAGCACACAGAAGTATTTGCTGGAACATGGGTTACATTAACATTGCGCGGTCTGGGATCATGACGGACCGGCCGGTGTCTGGCGACAGGCAACGCGTTTGCAGGTACCCGTTGTCTTTGCGAGCCTTGTGAAATCTGTGTCGCACGAATGGCCCCGCAATCGCGAAAAAGCGGATTTAACCTTCTTCAGGCACACGATTTGCAATCGTGTGTTATGAATGCGATCTATTTGTCCATCTGGGCCGACCATTATGCTTCTCCAGGGCTATGCCGAAATGGGCAGACGCAACGGTACATGCTCAACAGCGCACGAGCCCCCTGGCTCGGTCAAGTGGCGGTAGGGAATAGGATGCGCCGAGAACAATGACGCAAACACCACAGGAAGCCGCCGGCCGTAGCGGCGCCGGCCAGGAAGCAGACCGCCATAAGAAAGAAGCGCTTGAAAGCGTTCGGCGGCATCTGCTGGAGCACCCGCTTGATGCCGGCGCACTGACGCAGGCCGGGACGGTCCTGTACGAAATGGGCAGCTACAACGAGGCCATCACACACCTGCAAAAGGCCTTATCTTGCGCCGAAAGTCTGATCCGCAACCAGAAGGATCCGAAGATCACCGAACCCTCGTCCCAGCCCGATTGCCCTCCGGAAATCCTGAAGCGTCTGGCCGATTGCTACACCGCCCGGCAGGATTACCCGCTTGCGGTTAGGTATTATTCCGCAGCGGCCGTCCTTGCACCAACGGAGGCGGGCCCGTATCTCGGCTTGGGGCTTCTGGTGCTGCAGGATGAGCGAATTGACGAATCAGAGCAATTCTTCCAGATCGCCAGAGACTTGCATCCGGACTGCAGCGAGGCCTACACCGGCCTGGCTATGGTCCATCAGCAGCGGGGTGACTACTCAGCGGCGTTCCAGATGTACCTTGAATCTCTGCAACTGGACACGGACAATCTCGTAGCCCTTCTGGGCCTATTCCAGGTCTCGTGCCACATGCAAAGCTTTTCCCAGATTATTCACTATCTGGAGGTCTATCTGGAAGAACATCCAACGGATACGTCTGTGTTGCTCTGCCTTGCGACGTTGTACGGGCGCGAGGGCAGGCTTCACGAGACCAGAAAGGCAGTCCTGACAGTCCTGGAACACGAGCCAGGCAAACCCGAAGCTGCCAGGCTTCTGGAGGAAATGGAAAAGGCGATTGCAGAAGGTCGGCATTCCGAGGGCTCGAACGCATGAACGGCAGCAGCCAACACAGGCGAGACGCCCGGGCGAGCGCCGACAGCGACGGTGAAAGGATGCTCGCCGGGCTGCTGGATATACTCGCCCAGCAGGTCCGCCTTGCCAAAAGCGGTGAATCGGAAAAGGCCGCCGCACTGACCGATGAGGCCGAAAGACTCCTCGATGGGATATCGCGCCTTGCCGTGCCAGCTGACCGGGCCACAGGCCGACGTATCTGCCGTCTCTACGACGAGCTTTGCCTTACCTTCGCCACCGAAAAGAGCCAACTGGCCGAAAAACTCACTCGGCTGAGGAAAGGCAAGAAATCCTTGCGCGTGTATCGCGATGCTTTGGTCCGCAAAGTCTGACACAGCGCGCTTGACGGATGTTGCAGGATGGGATAATGGGCCCATGCCGTTTGGATCGTTAGTACAAGATATATGTTTTTTCCTTGATCGTGCCCAAGGGATAGTATCTACGTTAGCGAAAGCCGTGGCTCGCTGAGATGATTCCGAGAGATTTCGTTATGAAAGAATTTTGCGTTTTCCCTAACATTTCCTATTTGACGCAGACGCTACCAACGAGTAGGTTTTGGGCTGGCACCATGGGTGGCGTTGCGCTACGGACGAGGCCACCATGGGTGGCGGTATGGCTAGGTTTGCGTAGGCCTTGCCGGTGTCGTATATCGATGGTCAGCACGGAAGGAAGCTTCTCCGCGCATGACAAGAAGGGCGTTCGATGCGCCGAACGCGCCGTAAGCGTAGGAGGCACAACAGGCGGCTGGAAACGAAACTGACGTCATAGAGGTAAGGAAACCGACTGCAACCCGGCGTGGCGTAGAGGGCATAGCCGCGTCGGAGTCAGGATATGGCGGATGGGTAGTACAAAACGGATGTTGTGCGAAGTAGCTGTAGTCTGCGGGAATTCCCGGGACTGTGCCGGCGCTTTGGGGCAACCAAAGCTTTGCCGGCAGGGCATCGGGGAAGTCACTTTTGCGCGGAGTCCGATCGAGGCACTCGACTTGCTTGCCCAGGGGAAACGTTTCGGCCTGATCTTCATCTGCCAGCAACAGCACAACTCCGAGATCGTTTCGTTCATTCGTAGCGTGCGGAACATCGGGCGGCGAACTCCCGTGGTGGTTGTTTCAAAGAATCCCTCCATTGCTGATGCTGTCCGGTTCGTCCGGGCCGGAGCGTTGGACTATGTGCGGGGCCCCCTCGACGAGGAGACACTCAGCCGACTCATCCGAGAGTCAGCGAAGGAGGAGCGGTCGTCGCGGCAGCGGCGTTTCTTCAGCCACGAGTGCCCTCCCGGGGTGGAAATAGTCGGTCAGGGGCCGGCGATCGTCGAACATCTGAAAACCATAAGGGCGGTCTCCGAAAGCGGGTGCGATCCGGTTCTGATCCTTGGCGAGACGGGTACGGGTAAGGAACTGGCCGCTCGGGCGGTGCACTGGTGGCGCTGTGGGGATTTCAAGCGGTTCGTAGCCGTCAACTGCGCAACCTTGAACGCCAACCTTCTTGAGAGTGAGCTATTCGGTCACGTGAAAGGCGCCTTCACGGGGGCTGACAGAGACAAAATCGGCCTGTTCGAGCAGGCGGAGGGTGGCAGCATCTTTCTGGATGAAATCAGCGAGATGACCCCGGCACTGCAATCAAAGCTCCTGCGGGTCATTCAGGAAAAGACTTTTCGTAAAGTCGGCGGCACGAAGGAGATTCCCTGTACGGCCGCTATCATTGCCTCCAGCAACAAGGTCCTGCTGGACGCGGTCAAGGAAGGCCGAGTCAGGGAGGACCTGTATTATCGGCTCGCAGTCTTCCCGGTCGTCATCCCACCGCTGCGGCACGAGACTCGCCGTGAGGATGTTCCCCTACTGGCTGAGTATTTCATCAGTTGTTCGGATATCCCAAGCGCGGGTGGTCCGCCGGGGCTGGCCAAGGATGCTGTGCAGAAGCTCATGCAGCACGACTGGCCGGGCAACGTCCGGGAACTGCGCAACGTGATAGAAAGGGCGATCATCCTGGAAAAGGCTGAGGAAATCGCCCCTGCCAGCCTGGTCTTCGATCACCAGGCGGCACAACTTCACCAGGAACTGAGTGAACGGTCTCAGTCGGTCGGCAAGCAATTCTCACTCAAAGCCGCGGAGCGTGAACTGATCACACGGGCGCTGAAGGAAACCGGCGGCCGGCGAACGCAGGCAGCGGCCATGCTGGGTATTACCCGAACGACCCTCCACGATAAACTGAAACGCTACAATATCCAGAGTCCGAGCATACGGGGTAGGCCGGCGTCGGCCACAACGGCCTGCGACAAATAGCGTAACTACCGGAACTGCTCGGCCTGAGGCATGTCTTAACGCTTAACGTCAGAAAAACGGACACCGGCTGAATGGAATCCCGACACTTCTGCGTGGCGATCTGAACGTTCTTGCCATGCCATTCCCCCTAAACACAGGCGTGTTGTCCCATCTCTGGCGCCGAGATCTATTTGGTACGCCCGTTGCATCTCGCGTTGCAAGGTCGGGCTGTTATGGGTGAAGACACTGCTTCACATCATGAGGAAATGGGCCAGGAGACGCCCCGCCGGGATTCGGCTGGGCATATCTTCATGTTGGCCAACACGCTGGCCGTGGTAACATTGGCGGCCTTGGTCCTCTGGATGGTCGTGCGCCGGATGGACAGCTCTTCCGGCAAGGAGCCCGTCGCCTCTACCAGACCGGCCCCTGTGGCCACGCAGCGTGCCGATTCGTCCGACCCCGGCTCCGAGGGTCCGCAGGAAACTCAGGCTGTCTCGTGGCAGACGGCCCATGCCGCCTTTGCGAAGAAAGATTACGCCGGAGCGTTAGAGCAGTATTCGGTCTTGTGGAAACTCCTGCACGGGCTGGCGGCGAAGGACTTCATGTCGGGGTTTTTCCAACTGCGGATCGGCCAGTGCCACCAACGTCTTGGTAGGGACGCGCAGGCCGGCCCGCCGCTCATCCAGGCTGCCGCCGATATCTCTCCCGCTGTGCGGGCAGCGGCCAATTACGAGCTTGCCCGTCTGGCCGAGGCCGAAGGTCAGTATCTCCAAGCCAGGATGCGGGCCTACCTTGCTGCTGCAAATGCCGCCCCGCTACCTGAGGCTGACGCCCTTGCCAGAGAGTGTGATTTCCTGGTGGCCCGCGCACTGACCAAGAAGGTCCTTTCGTTCCATCGGGCGGATGATCCGACTCCGTGGCGCGTGCAGCCCCCCTTGGACTTGTTTATGGGGCTGGACGAGCAGGCCCTGGAGAGTGTGCTGGAAGCCGGCAGCCAGCGCGCCGCTACTGCTGCGATCAGCCCGAGGGTCCGCCCGCTGGAGGGGCAGGGGCTGCTGGAACGATTCTCCGCGGCGTGCTGGCGAGCGCCGCTGGAAGACCTGCTGGGCCGCATCGTCACCAAGGCCGGCATCGATCTGCGATGGGCTGAGGTCCCCGGGCCGGTTCGCCAGAGGCAGATCAGTCTGGATTCTCCGGCGGCTTCGGCCTTGCGGCTGTGCGAGGTGGCGGCAGGTTCGGCCGGACTTGTGGCTAGGTTCACCGGTAAGGGGGTCATCCTGCACGACCCGGTCGCTTATGAATCGTTGACTGACTGTAGGAAGTTGCTGCAGGGCGAGGCGATATCGGTCTGGCGGCGGCTTTTCCTTCGGACCCCGCAGGCAGAATGCGCCGCCGAGGGACATTTCGCTATAGCGCTGCTGCAGGAATGCTCCGGTGAGATTGTCGAGGCGATCAATGAGTACCGTTTGATCGCTCGGCGTTTCCGCAAATCGCGCGTGGCGCCGCTGGCGCTGCTGAGGAACGCCAGCCTTCTTGTACAACTTCGTGATTACACGGGCGCCAGAGCCGAACTTACTTCCCTGCTGAACAGATACCCCGACTGTGCGGAATCCGCCCAGGCCTACGCCACGCTCGCCGAGGCTACAATGAAGGCCGGACAACCTGCCGAGGCCTTCCGCCTCTTCAAGAAACTCTACTTCCTTAACCTTTCAGCCTCATCCAGACGTATCGCCTCCTTCCGCGCCGCCAAGTGCCTGTATCAGCAGCGCCATTACCGGGAGGCGATAAGGTGGATCGACCGCTACATCACCCTGCCTGCAAAGCCGGGCCAAGAGGATCTGGCTGAAGCGTACCTGCTGCGGGGCCAGGCCTGCGCTGCCGTGGGCGTGGGACCTCAGGCCATCAAGGCCTTTCGTCTGGCAATTGCCGGGAGACTTGCCCCCGACCGGAAGACCGACGCCCTCCTTGGGCTGACCCGCGCGTACTGGAAGACGGGGGAAGTGACCAAGGCAATGGCTGCATTGGAAATGGCCGGCGGCGGCAACAGGACGCCCGAACAGGAATATAGGGTTTTGTCCCTTACCGCCGAGCTATATCGGGGCATAGGGCTGCCGGAAATAGGGGCCAAGTTCCTTCGCGCCAGGCTTGACTCGATCTCTGATCCGCACATGCGCGCGGAAATCCGTGTCGAATTGGCGCGGTGTTATCGCCAGGCGCAACGGATGTCAGCCGCATACGAGGAGCTAACCGAGGCGCTGCCTGCGCTGCCTGCGGGGCGGCCAGCGCAGGAAGCTGCCTGCGACCTGGCCGAAGTCTCCCTGGCGATCGGCCGGCCGAAGCTGGCGATTACCGTCGCCGGGCAGGTCGTCGGTTCATCCGCCGACGCCGCCCAGCGGCAACGGGCACAAAAGATCCTCGTGGCCGCCTACCTGGCCACGGGCCAGTATGACGCTGCGGCGATGACCCTGGTGGCCACGACGGGGGCCAAAGCAGGAGGCAAAGAAGAATGAGCGCCCGACTTGCCGTTTGCCTTGGTCTGGCCGTTGTGGTGTGTGCCGCCGGAGTGGCGCTGCCGGCGGAGCAGCAGAAACGCCCAGACAGTCCGCCCATCCATGCTCGGATAAGAGATACGATGCGTGAATTGTGGCGCAGTCATATCCAAGCACCAGCAGAAAAAGAATCCACCGGGCAACTAGACCGTGCTATCCGCGAGTTGGAATCGATTCGGCCCGGGCGGCCAAGGCCCGTGGGGCCGGGGCCCGACGACATTTTCAAGCCGGATCCCAAAGGGTCAACCACCAAGCCCACGAGCCGCCGGGCGCAAATCCCTCCCAAGCTGCTGGCGGAAATAAAGGACCTCCTAAAGACAGGCGTCGCCGACCCGGCAGGCTTGGCCGAAGCACTGCGTCTGGACGGACACCCGGATCTGGCTGCGGACTTCTATGATATGGCCATGGGACGCACGTCGGACGCAAAGGAGAAGGCTTGGCTGCTGTTTCAATCGGCGAACTGTCTGCGGCAGAAGAACCCCTCAGCGGCTTCGAAAAAATTCCAGGAACTTCTGGCTGAATATCCCGACTCACCCTGGGCCCCACTGGCCCAGGCGCAGGCACAGGTTGTCGAGTGGCGTCAGACAAACAACGTCACCGCCCTGTTCGAGCAGATAGAGAAGGAGACTCCGAAATAAGTATCGTTCTGAAACGTTGAACCGCCGAATGGACAAACCAACACCCTCCAAAACGCTGGTTATGACGCCCGACTGCGAGGCATCGGATTCGGGCCAGGACCGGGCCTGCTGCCAATATCAGATTGCCGGGCGAAGCCGGAAGATTCTTCAGGTCATTCGCCTGGCCGGAAAGATCGCCCCGACATCCGTGCCGGTTCTGATCGCCGGCGAGAGCGGAACGGGCAAGGAGTTGATCGCCCGCCTGATCCACCGGGAAAGCGACCGTGCGGACGAGACGTTCGTCCGGGTCAACTGTGCCGCCATGAGTGAGACGCTGCTGGAAAGCGAGTTGTTCGGCCACGAGCGCGGCGCGTTCACCGGCGCTTGTCAGCAGCACAAAGGTCGTTTCGAACGCGCCCACGGCGGGAGCCTCCTGCTGGATGAGATATCAGAGACATCGGCGAAACTGCAGGCTGAACTGCTCAGGGTCCTCGAGCAGCAGGATTTTGAGCGCCTTGGCGGCAGCGAGACACTCCAGGTCAACGTTCGGGTGATCAGCACGACCAACCGCGATCTGGGCGAGGAAATCGAGCAAGGGCGGTTCCGAAGTGACCTCTATTATCGCATAAGCGGGATGAGACTGATGCTGCCTCCCCTGCGCGAGCGAAAAGAAGACATCGCCGCACTAGTCTGGCACTTTGTGAATCTTCATGCCCATGAGGCCCGCAGGAAAATTGTCCACCTGGACGACGAGATGATGGAACTGTTCGGCCAGTGCCACTGGCCGGGGAACGTTCGCCAACTGCGCAACACCGTTCGCACCGCGCTGATCTTTGGCGAAGGAGCAACCCTTTCGCTAAGCGGCGTGCCGTTCCTTCAGGCTGAATTGCAGCAAACCGGAAAGGTCCGCCCTGCTACGCTTTGCCTTCAGGAACTGGAACGCCAGGCGATCCTGGAGGCCCTGCGCCGCACCAAGCGGAACCAGGCCAAGGCCGCCCTGCTGTTGGGCATCACCGACCGGACGCTGCGGGCCAAACTCAGCAGGTACCGCCAGGCGGGCGACCTGCAAACCGCGGGAGAAGACAAATGGTAAGACGACCGGCCATTACGGAGTACCTCAATGCGGCGATGAAAGCCGCAAGTCTTCGCCAGGCGGTTAACGCCAATAACATCGCGAACATTAACACCCCGGGTTATCGGCGAAAGGTCGTCCAGTTCGAGAAGTTCCTGGCCAAGGCGATAGCCTCCGGCGCAGGGGTGAGGCCGGCGGATGTTGCCATGAGGATTTTCCAGCCGGAAAACACCTTGCCGGACTCGAGCGGCAACGATGTGAACATGGAAACAGAGATCGGCGAGATGGTCAAGAACGACGCGATGTACAAGACCTACGTCAGGCTTCTGTCGAAATTGTATCGGCAGATGGAACTGGCGATGCAGGGCTGACGGATTTCAGGGAGACCGAACAATGAGTGTCGATGGTGCTTCAAGTTCGATTGACATAGCCGTATCCGGCTTGCGGGCCGAATCCACCCGGATGAACGTCATTGCAAACAATATCGCAAATTCGGGCACGTCGCGGACGTCTTCCGGTGGGCCGTACCGCCGGATGGAGGTCGTCCTGTCCACTGACGACGAGTCCCTGGGAGGCGTCAAGGTCGAACAGATCGCCCCTGACATGGTTACGGACTTCAAGCGGGTCTTCATGCAGGGGCACCCCGACGCGGATAAGGACGGTTATGTCCTGATGCCCAACGTAGAGTTGCCGACCGAGATGATGAGGCTGGTGGCCGCGAGCAGGGCGTATCAGGCCAATGCCGCCGTCCTCAAACGATACCAGGAAATGATAGAAGTGACTATCGAGCTGTTGAGATAGCGGGAGATATACGAATGTCTGGAATCAATCCGGTACAGGGACCGACGCCGCCGATTTCGCTGCGGCCCGCCACAGGCGCGGACAAGCAGATCGCAGGGGCTTCGAAGGGCGATTTCGGCCGGGCGCTTCTGAATTACATAAGCCAGGTGGACGGCCAGCAGCAGGAATCGGCCGTAGCGATCCAGGAGCTTCTATCCGGCAAGAGACAGGACATCCTGCCAACGGTTGCGGCCGTCGCCAAGGCTGACTTGAGTTTCAAGTTGCTGCTCGGCGTTCGGAACAAGGTAATTGAGGCCTACAAAGAGACGCTCAAGATGCAGATTTAGCCGGCGCTGTCCGGCATATTTGTGGTGAGAGCAAGTGGTGCAACAGATACAAAACCTCCAGCAGATCTGGCAGCGGACGAGCCTGGTCCAGCGCGTGCTGCTTGTGGTCATCCTGTTAGTGTGCATAGGTGCGGTGGCGCTGCTGGTCGGATGGGCCCACCAGCCCCAAATGTCCCTGCTTTACAGCGGGCTGGCGCCGGAAGAGGCCGGCAAGATCGTTGAGAAGATGAACGACGCAGACGTTCCCTACGAATTGACGGACGGCGGGAGCACAATCAAGGTCCCGGTCGACCAGGTTCATTCGCTTCGGCTGACGATGGCATCGCAGGGCCTGCCGGTTGGTGGCCAAGCGGGATATCAAATCCTCGACAAGGAAAAGATAGGCACCAGCCCCTTCACACAGCGGGTCAACTACACCAGGGCCATCGAGGGCGAACTGGCCAAGACTATCAAACTGGTCGACGGGGTGACCACGGCACGGGTGCACATCGTCCGCCCGGAGACAGCCCTCTTCGCAACGCAAAAGAAGAACGCCTCTGCAACCGTGCTTGTGCGCGTCAGGCCCGGGTGGAGGCTGAGCCCGTCCAATGTTGCAGCGATCACTAATCTGGTCGCCGGCAGTGTCGAGAACCTGGTGCCGGAAAAGGTCGTGGTCGTTGACGGGCGAGGCAGGCTGCTGACCAGCGGGGGGGAGGGCAGCGACCTGGCCAGAAAGGCAAACACGCTGCTGGACTACAAGGCCCAGGTTGAAGAATACCTGGCCGACAAGGCCGAGAAGATGCTGGCGGCGGTCCTGGGTCCGAACCGTGCATCTGTGCGCGTCGATGCCGAAATCGATATCACCGGCAGCACCGAGACCCTCGAGAAGTACGACGCGGATAATAAAGTTATCACCAAGGAAGAATTGAGAAGCACTTCGACCACGCCTGCGTCAGCCGCCGACGGAGCAGCCAAAGGCGCCACCACCAAGGAAGAAGACACCATAACCGAGTATCTGGTCAGCCGCACCACCAGCCAGACGACCACCCTGCCGGGGAAAATCAAGTCGATGACGGTGGCGGCGATGGTGGACCTGTCCGCACCCGCCGCCAGCAGCGAAGAATCGGAGCCCGCAGCGGCCGCGGCAAAAATTACTCTCAAGGATGTCGAGGACATCATCCGAAACGCGGTTGGATTGAAACAAGCCGATGCCCTGAAGGTAGTGCAGACGACGTTTCATCAGGCCGCCAAGACCGAGGGCCCCGCGGAAGAGAGCACCGGGATAATGAGCATGGGCTTCCTCCTGGAGATGGCCAGGCGTTTCTCACTGGGAATCCTGGTAATTGGGGTGCTGGTGGCGATGCGAGTGCTTCGGGGCCCAAAGAAAAAGGCCGGTGGGTCGGGTGAGGCCCAGCCTGCCTTGGAAGGACAGGTCGGCGGGATGGGAAACCTGCTGCCGGGAGGCCTCTCCGAGAACGATGCTGCGCTCATGCGAGCACAGATCACTCAGACCCTGCGGGATAATCCCGACCAGGTCAAACGTTTGTTCCAGAGTTGGGTTAGTTCCGAGGAAGGAGAGACGTAAGTGGCATTGAGCGGCCCGCAAAAAGCAGCGATGTTGCTGATGAACCTCGACCCGCCGACAGCGGCTGAACTGCTCGGCTCGGCCAAGCCCGAAACCATCACCGATATCGCCACAGAATTGGCCTGCCTGGCCCAGGCGGACGAGGGGCAGGCAACTGCCGACGATGAGCTGGCTCAAGAGATTGTCGAGGTAATGATGGGGGGCAAGAAAAAGGCTGGCGGCGAAACTTTCGTCAAAGAGACGCTGGAGATACTGCTGGGGCGGGAGAAGTCGCGGGAGGTCCTTCGGCAGGTGAATGAACGCGTCCAGGCGCGCGACCCATTCTTACAGCTTCGCTCGGCCGATGTTCCGGATATCGCGGCATGTCTGGCGGGTGAGTCGCCTCAGGTGGTCTCGGTGGTCCTATCGGAACTACCTGCCAAAAGATCTGCGGAACTACTGGCAATGCTGGACGAGGAAAGACGCCCTGCGACGGTTCTATGCATGACCACCGGCCAGGAAGTGTCCTCCGAAGCGAAGTTGCGAGTGGCAACGGTGGTCCAGTCCCGACTGAAAGAGCGCCTGGCCCAGGGCCCAAAGACCCGCGCCGATCCGGCTGCCGCCCATCAGCAGCAACTGCGAAAAGTGGCGGTCCTCCTGCGGTCCATGGATGTTGAGGTCCGCGGGAGCCTGACTAAGTCGCTAGGCGAAGAGGATGAAGAGGCCGCCAAATCGGTTGGGGACCTGATGGTGATCTGGGAGGACATTCCGCTGGTGGCCGACCGCGCGCTTCAGGAGGCCTTGCGTTCGGTCGATTCCCGAAAGCTCGCCCTTGCCCTGGTGGATGCTGAAGAACAGATAACGGCGAGAATTCGTGACAATATCTCCGAGAGAGCAAGGGCCATGCTCGATGAGGAAGCTTCGCTGCTGTCGGCGCCGAAGCCGGATGAGATCCAGCAGGCGAGAGAAGAAATCCTGGGCGCGCTTCGCCAGATGAACGCCAGCGGAGATCTGGAGTTTGAAGAAGGATGATGACAATGTTGGAACATCTGGAAGTGGAGCTTCCCGGCCTGTTGCGGGCCGTCCGTATAGCGGCTGGACAGAATGGAGGTCCGCCCACCGGTGCAGGCCCGGCCGGAGACCGGGCGGGCGCCTCTGCCGATCAGCAGGAATTTATCCGCAGCCAGGTGGCCGAACAGGTAGAGGCCGATCTGACCGCCCTTCGCGTCGCCAAGACGGCCCTGGAAAAGGCTGCCGACAAGTGCCGCGAAGCGCGCGAGAAGATCATTGAGCAGGCCGAGGGGCAACTGCTCGACCTGTCCATCGAGATCGCGAGAAAGGTCCTGATGCAGGAGATACAGGCCGAGCGATACCAGATCGAGCCGATTGTCCGGGAGGCGCTATCCAGGATTCCGCAGAGGACGGATGTTGTGGTGCACCTGCATCCGGACGACCTCGCCTGCTGTGAACTGGCCAAACAGGACGCGTCCGATTCGGCGCAGGCCACTGTCCGTTTTACTGCCGATCCCGGCGTGGACAGAGGCGAATGTCTGCTGCGGACCTCCGAAGGGACCGTTAGGTCCACCGTAGAGGAACATCTGGCGGAGATCACCAAGACCCTCAAAAGCCTGGAGTAAGGCGGCATGCTGGTCGACCTGAACAAATACCGGATAAAGCTGCGAAAGGCAAACCTGATGCCCTATAGAGGCAAAGTGGTCCGGGTGGCGGGGATGAGGGTGGAGTCCAGGGGCCCGCCCGTGGGCGTCGGGCAGCTCTGCGAGATCCGCCTAGCCGATGGGCGCAGAGTGCTGGCCGAGGTGGTGGGCTTTCACGAGCAGAACCGCATCCTTCTGCCGCTGGAGGGCATCGAGGGCATCGTCCCTGACGCCCCGGTTATTGCCACGTCCTCGCCGCGGTGCATCCGTCTGAGCCAGACAATCCTGGGGAGGGTAATTGACGGCCTGGGACGACCGATAGACGGGCGTGGCCCCCTGGAGGGCGAAGACGTTCGTTCGCTGGATGGTGCCGCCCCGCCGCCCCTGGGCCGAGGGCCGATTACCGAGCCGCCGGTGCTCGGCAGCCGCGCCTTCCACGGGCTGTTGACAAGCGGCAAGGGCCAGAGGATAGGAATCTTTGCCGGCAGCGGTCTGGGCAAGAGCATGCTTCTGGGGGAGATTGCGCGGACCAGCGAGGCGGACGTGAACGTGTTGGCCCTGATAGGGGAGCGAGGCAGGGAGGTCAGGCAGTTTCTGGAGGAGTCGCTGGGCGATGAGGGTCTGGCCAGGAGCGTTGTGGTTGTAGCCGCCGCCGACGCCTCTCCCATCCAGCGGGTGAAGGGGGCCTTCGTGGCCATCACGATCGCCGAGTATTTCCGCGACGGTGGTTGCGACGTGCTTTTCATGATGGATTCGCTGACCCGTTTTGCCCAGGCTCAGCGGGAGGTCGGCCTGGCCGCCGGCGAACCACCGGCCACCAAGGGCTACTGCCCCAGCGTTTTTGCCCTCATGCCAAAGCTTACCGAACGTCTCGGCTACGCCCAGAGTGGCAGCATCACGGGAATACTGACTATCCTTGTCGAGGGCGACGACATGAGCGACCCGGTAGCCGATGCCGCCCGTTCCCTGCTGGACGGCCACGTCGTCCTTTCCAGAAGACTGGCCGAGCAGGGCCACTACCCCGCCGTGGACATCCTTCAGAGCGTCAGCAGACTGATGCCGTCGGTTACCACCGGCGAGCACCAAATGGCCGCCCAGAAGTTCAAAGCGATATACGCGACGTATTGCAACGCCGAGGATCTCATCAACATCGGGGCGTTTTCGCTCGGCAGCAATCGCCGTATCGACAAGGCCATCTCACTCATTGACCGGGTGAACGATTTTCTGATTCAGCCGATCGGAACCCACTGTGGTCTGCCGGAGACGCTCCGGCGGCTTCGCGAGATAACCGAATCCTGGGACTTTCTGCTGCCGGATGAACAGCAAGAGCCGACCGGAGAGGCAGGTCATGAGGCCAAGAAATGAAACGCTTCCGTTGGCCGCTGCAGCGCCTGCTGGAAGTAACACGCCAGAGGGAGCGGGTACTTCAGGTGGAATTATTTCGTCTGTCGCGGCAGATAGCGTCCGTCCACCAGGAGATATTTCGCCGTCGAGCCGCCCTGCGGTTTGCTCTGGCCGAACTGGCCCAGGAGGCCCTGCCCCAGCGCCTGGCCAGGCAGCAGATATTCATGGAATACTCAGCCGCCGAGGAGGTCCGCCTGGATCGGCTGAGAGAAGAACTCAAGAATCTGCAAGAGCGGCGGGCCGAGACGATGACTGCGTTGGCCAAGAAGAGATCCTCGCGCAAGGCCCTGGAGCGCCTGCGGGAACAGGCTTTTGAGCGGCATGCGAAGGAAATGATGAGAGAAGAACAGAAGCAACTGGACGAAGGCTCCCAGGTTGCCTTCGTTAACAGGATGTTGGAGCGGGGCCGCACGGGCCGGCTGCAATGAGGAGTCAAAGATGAAAGGCAAGAAGCGGATTATCATCCTGGCTGTTTTAGGTGCTCTCAGTTTCGCGGCATCCTACCTGGTGTCGGGCTGGCTGAGCGGCAGGAAAGCCGAGCCAGCCCCGCAGGCACCCGGGGGGCAAGCGCAGCAGGGACCGCTGGAAATTGGCGAAGTCCCCACACCCACCTCGGTCCAACCGGTCACCATCAGCATGAAAGAGCGGGAATTGGACCGGCTGGCAAAGGAACTCCGCCTGAAGATCAGTGTCTACAATGCCAAACAGAGAGAACTGGAAAAGCAGCAGCAGCGGATTCAGTTGGCGGAGGGACTCCTGGCCAAGCATGCAAAGGAACTGGAAACCCTGCGGATGCAGTTGGTGGCCCCGCTGACTCGCCTGCGAGAGGCCAAGGCGGCCCTGGAAGAGGATCGCCGCGTCATAGCCACGATAGATAAGGCGAATCTCAAGCACATCGCTTTGATTTTTGAAAAGGACCCAGAGATCGGCGGCGAAATCCTCGCCGGCATGTGCAAGAACAAACAGGAAGAAGACGATGCGGCGAAGATCCTGTTCTACATGTCGGAGCGAGCTGCGGCCAAGTTGCTTGCGGAAATACCGGACAAGGATCTTGCGGCGGGACTCTGCCAGAAACTGAAGAAGGTACAGGAAGAGGGGAAGAAGATACAGGAAGAGGGATGAGCTCATGGATGTAGCGACCATCATCGGCATCCTTTGCGGATTCTCGTGCGTTATCGTTGCGATTACAGCCGGCACGGGCGCGGCGATATTCATCCATATTCCGTCCATGATGATAACCATCGGGGGGATGCTTTCGGCGACGCTTATACATTTCTCCCTGCCGCAGCTTCTGAAGATCGTGCCGATCGTAAAAAAGACTGTTTTCTGTAAGCTGCCTTCGATGCAGGAATTGATCCAGGATATGGTGAACTACTCGGCGATCAGCCGGCGTGACGGCGCCTTGGCGCTGGAGCAGCAGATAGCGGGCGTTAACGACCCGTTCCTTGTCAAGTCCCTGCAGATGGTGGTTGACGGGCAGGATGAGCAGGCCATCGAAAGGGCGCTTCTTAGCGAGATTCAGTACCTTCAGGAGCGGCACCAGAGTGGCAAGAAGATGCTGGAGTTCATGGGGGCTTCGGCTCCCGCTTTCGGCATGATCGGAACACTCATCGGGCTGGTGGCGATGTTGACGTCGTTGGATGATCCCAAGAACATCGGCCAAGGGATGGCCGTCGCGCTGATCACGACGTTTTACGGGGCGTTTCTGGCGAATCTGGTGTTTATCCCACTGGCCGGCAAGTTGGGGATTCGTTCCAAGCAGGAGACCCTGATGAGACAGATGATCGTCGAGGGTGTGATCGGCATTGCCAATGGGCAAAGCCCCACGGAGGTCAGGGAGAGAATGCAGGCGTTTATCTCAGCCAAGTATCGCGAAGAACTTAAACCTACCATCGGCAAGGGAAAGGTACAGGCAGCGTAGATGCGAATGCGCGATCCATCAAGCCCTGCGGAAGATTCGCCTCCAGGCGCCCCTGCCTGGATGCTGACCTTCGGCGACTGCATGACGCTGCTGCTGACTTTCTTCGTCCTTCTACTGAGCTTCTCGTCGTTCGACGAGGCCGCTCTTATGCGACTGAAAGGAGCTTTCTCCGAACGCCCCAAGGCGACGATTCACGAAAAACAGAAAAAGCGTGGGGATTCGTTCGTACCGCCGGCGGACTCAGTAGTCGACCGAACAGAACAGGGCGCCGAGAAACCCGACTCACCTGAGCCAAAAAGCCTGGAGAACCCGAAGGCATCTGAGCCAATCCCTGATACGGATGTCTACAGCAGCGAAAAAGTCTTTTATGTCTCCAGCACACGGCTGTTCTGGGGCGAGGGATATGTTCTCACCCCTGCGGGCCGGCAATTACTGGAAAGTATTGCTTCACTTATGAGGCTCGTGCCGTGCAAGGCGGTTATCGCGCAGATGCAGCGGGGGGGCGCCGCTCCCAGTGGGCAGGAGACCGCGATGATGCGCTCTTGGGCGATTATCGGATTCTTGACAGGAGAACAACAGGCCCTGTCTGAAGAACGCTTCAGGATCGCCGCGACCAACCGGGCGCCGCCAGAACGCTATCTGAACGACCCGGTCATGCGGATCACCCTGTTGACAACAGACGTTACGCAGTGACGGATGCGGAACTGTAGACGATGAAACAACCCCGCGAAACATCGGAAGAAGAAGAGCCGGCTGGGGTCCCGGCCTGGGTCGTGTCGTACAGCGATATGGTCACTCTGCTCCTGGCGTTCTTTGTCCTGCTTCAGGTCTTCTCGATGACGCGAGACCCTGAGCTGTTCAACCAGGGCCGGGGCAGCTTTCGCAGCAGTATTTCCGGGTTTGGACTGCCTAAATGGCTGTTTGGGCAAACACAAGTCTCGATTGGAGATCACAAGAAGAAGAAATACACGACCGAAGAAAGCGATAAGACCACAAGGCAGCGCGTCATCGATGTTGAGGACAGAAGTATCCGGCAGGTATTCCAGGACCTGAAGCGTCTGATAGACACCGAGACGAGCGATGATACTGGCGATCGTACGACCGGGCCGGTGAATGTTATCGATACCCCCATACACTTCGGCCGGTCGCAGTCGTCTCTGGACGCCGCAGCCCGGAAGTACCTGAGTAATCTGGTTGTGAACATTAACCAGAACCTGGCCGAAGGGGGGGGCAAGATTTACGTAGTCGGCCTGGCGCCTGACGAGCCGCCCGGAAAGCTGCGGTGGGTTCTATCAGGGCGCCGGGCAAAAGCGGTCCAGGAGTTCCTGCAGCAAGCTCTCTGGGGCGAAACCGCCGCGCCGGGCTGGTCTCTGGTTTCCTGGGGCCTCGCAGCAGGCCGACAATACGATCCCCGTGCCGATAGGGAGGCCGAGCCGAGATTCATCCGGATCGTAATTCAACAAGGAAGTTGAGCCATGGCTGAAGACGAAAACGCCGAAGCATCAGTTGCAGACGCCCTTGCGGACGGAGAGACAGGCGGGGGGAAAGGAATTCTCCTGCGGCTGCTCGTGCCTGTGGGAGTTGTTGTCTTCGCAGCCGGCGCCGGATACTTGACGCTGCGGTTGACCGGCACACAGACATCTCCGACCCCGGCGGCCGCCGGGCAACAACCGTCGACCGACGGGGAAGAATCGCCGGCGTTCGCCAAGGGACAGGGCGGCAAAGACGAATACATCTACTATGACCTGCAACCTATTATCGTCAACCTCAATGAACCTCGCCTGGCGCGATACATCCGGGCGACGCTTACTCTGGTCATCCGCAAGGAAGATCACGAGACCGCTGCCAAGACCATCGAAGAGAAACTGCCCGCGCTCAGGGGTTGGCTGATACTCTATCTGTCCGACTGTTCCCTTGAGGAGGTGCGCGGGGCTGGAAACCTCAACCGCATCCTGAGAGATATTCAGGATTCCCTGAACGACAGGCTCTGGCCGAACGGTCGCCCCCTGATAGCCAGAGTGGAGTACAAGGAATGGGCCGTTCAATGACCCAGACGGCGCCACAGTCCAACCAGGCGATTCTTCAGCTATTGGCCGATGCAAGGAAGAAGCCGTCGGCCGCGCCTGAGGAAATCGACGTAACGGATTACGACTGGCAGTGGCCGTGCCGATTCACTCCTGCCCAGATTGAGCGATTACAGCATTTCGCACAGACAGCAGGAAGTGAGATGTCCGCCGCCCTCCGCGCCCAGATTCACGAGGATGTGGAACTTCAGCCGGCCCCATCCATCCAGCGTTACACTGAGCAACTTTCCACCACAGAGGATGAGACGAAAAAGTACTACGTCTGTCTGGCGGTTGAAGGCGTGGCTGGGTGCGGCTTCGTGATGGTGCCGGCCGAACAGGCCAACCGGTGGGTGGCGAAGGTACTCGGCGGCGCGGCAGCAGGAGAAAGTGACCTTTCTTCCCTGGAATCGGCGATTTTGACGGATATCGTCGAGTCGTTGGTAAGTGCGTTCAACGGCCCGTTCCAGGCCGACGGTGGCCGGGCCCTTGGATGCGGCAAGGGCGTTTCCAGCAGCCTGGAACTGTCCGCGGATGTTTCTGCGGAGGAATACACGATCCTGCCGTTTCGGACGTCGGCAGAGGCCGAGCAAGACGCAGTGCAGGTGGCGCTGGCGAGCGACGTGATAGCGCCTGCCGCCGGCGCCGACAACGAAGCTGCCCCCGACAAATCCCCCCAACAGATACGAAAAGACATCATCGCCCGCATAAATCAGGTGGAAGTTGACGTGGAGGTTTGGCTGGGCAGGGCGGAGCTTACCATGCGGGAAATCATGTCTCTGGAGGACGGCGACGTGCTGCTGACGGGCACTGAGGCCGGTCAGGCAATTGCACTGACGCTGGAAGGCACGACTGTTTTATTCGGCTATCCCGTCCAGTGTGCCGGCCGATACGGTCTGCAAGTGGCTGGCGGGGTAATGTCTCACGATGAACTCAGGCGAGAAACCGGTTAACGCTCCACAGTCAGGTAGAAGGGCCGAACCAATGGCGGATGAACAAGAAGAAAAAGACACGCAGTCGCAGATGGATAAGTCGGCGGATGGGGCCGCTGAAGTCGAGCAGGCCGAGCTGCCCGAAGCACAGGACACAGCTGCCACTGGGCCTCCCGGGCAGGTTGATATCCTTCTGGACACGCCGATACCGGTCTCCGTACGCCTGGGGCAGGTCAGCTTGCAGGTCCGCCAATTGCTCCAGATGGGCCCTGGCTCAATCCTGAAACTGGATAGGCAGGTCGGCGAGCCGGTGGACGTGTTCCTCCGGGAGATAAAGTTCGCCACCGGGCAGTTGGTTGTTGCTGACGGGCGACTGGGCGTGCGAGTCAAGGAAATCCTCTCACAGGACAGCCAGGGCGATGAGCAGGCCGAGGAGGCTTGAGAAACGCCCGGTGTCTATCTGTAAAGTTATTCGACACTTTCCTGTGGAAGCTGTCCGATTCCTGCACATTGGCGCATCGCCGGCGGCTGCGGCTTCGGCCGGCAGGCCGGCAAAGGTGAGGGGGCACAACGGCGATGATTGCATAAGTGCCATATTCAAGGGGGGATAAAGCCATCCGGCACTTCCGGACTTTCCGGGTGCTGTCGGCGCATATCCGCCACCTTGCGATATCCAAGGTGGGTGAATCTCTGGCACGCAATATGCAATCTTATACCAGCGTGAAGAAAAGGTGCTCATTTTCAAGAGTTCTCGGGGGCGATGGGGGTCTGTACCCCGGTACCGCTGCCGCTGTGGCGATCTTCCTGGCCGCTGGGAAAGTCTGGGCCTCCGCGCCCACGTCACGCCCGTGGGAGGGCGGCCAAGGGCTTCCTGGCGGCGGCGATGCCACGGGGATGGTGTGGCAGATGCTGGCCGCTGCGGTGGTAATACTGTTCCTCGGCGTTGTGGCAATCGTGGTGGTCAAGAAAGTCCTGCCAAGGCTGGCCAAGTCCAGAGGAAGGCGAATCTCCGTACTGGAGACGGCATATCTGGGCCCGCACAAGAGCGTTCATCTGCTTCAGGTCGGCGCCAGTAAGGTTCTTGTGGGCAGTTCACGCGACGGCGTGGTGAAACTCGGCGACGTAACCGCCGCGTTCGCGGGAGATTACACCGAGGTCGCCCGCGGCGTGGAGGCTGGAGGGCCGCATGCGACAGTCGCCATCGCCGGCTGCTCGAACCAGCCGGGAACAGGGTGAATGCATCGGCGAAGTAAATGGTGAAACGATAATGGCGAATCGGCATATGGTGATGCGGCTTGGATTCGTGCTAATCCTTCTTGTTGTCCTGGGGGTGCAGGCGGGCACGGCCCTTGCGCAGAATCCGGCGCCTACAACGCAGCAGGCGAACACGTCGCTTCCTGATGCCGAGAAGGTGCTTGGCCTGATAAACAAGGCCACCTCTTCAGAACCGGGACAGGCCAATGACTGGTCGCCCCCCGTGAAACTGGCAGCGATCTTTGCGCTCCTGGCTATCCTGCCGAGCATGCTGGTGATGATGACATCCTTTACGCGGATTGTGATAGTCCTTGCGTTCATTCGCAGGGCCCTTACCACACAGAACATCCCTCCCACCATCGCGCTGATCGGGCTGGCGTTGTTCCTGACGCTTTTCACGATGGCGCCGACATTCTCGCAGGTCAACCAGCAGGCCATCGAACCTTACCTGAACGATCAAATGACCCTTCCCGATGCCTGCGCCAAGGGCCATGGCCTTCTGAAGGAGTTCATGTCGCGCCAGACCCGCCCGGCGGATCTGGAGATGTTCGTGGAACTGGCGGGTATCCCCCCGCCAAAATCAGTCGCTGATGTTCCCGCACACGTAATGATAACCTCGTTTGCCATCAGCGAGTTCCGCAAAGCCTTTGAGATGGGATGCCTGCTGTTCGTGCCGTTCCTCCTGGTGGACCTGGTCGTATCGGGCATCCTGCTGAGTGCCGGAATGATGATGCTTCCCCCGGCGATTATTTCCCTGCCCTTTAAGATCATCCTTTTCGTGCTGGTGGACGGTTGGCGGCTTCTGGCCAGGACCCTGATAACCAGTTTTCACTGAGGTCGAATATGGACGGAGACCTGATTCTCTATATAGGCAAACGGGGATTGGAAACGGCGCTGATGCTGGCTGGGCCGGTGCTGGGGGTAACACTGGTCGTCGGTGTACTGGTAGCCATGCTCCAGGCCGTTACTTCTATCAGGGACATGACCTTGGGGCTGGCTGTGAAACTTGTTTGTGTCGGCATCACCCTGCTTGTCTGCGGCGGGTGGATGATGCAAATGGCAGTCAGTTTTGCCGCGGAGATATTCAATCACGTTCATTCCGTGGGACTGGCACGCTAAACATGGAAGACTGGATCGCCATTCTGCTGCCGTTTGTGCTGATAATGTCGAGAGTGGCGGCTTTTGTTGCAGTGTCGCCAATATTCGGCTGGCAGGCCCTGCCGTGGATCGTCCGATCCGGTATCGCGCTGCTTCTGACGTTCTTCTTTGCCTCAATCCTGCCGCCGGCGTCGCTCCCGGGCGGCGTACAGTGGCCCACGGCGATCATCCTGATCCTCCAGGAAGCCATCGTCGGACTGGCACTGGGTTTGGCGGCCAGATTCATCTACAGCGCCATCCAGCAGGGGGGGCTCATTGCCGCGAGCCAGATGGGATTTGCTGATGCCGGCGTCTTCGACCCCGTCAGCGGGACCCGATCCCGACCGATTGCGACGTTGTTTGAGATGGTTTTTGTGGTGTTGTTTCTCTCGGCCGGAGGCCATCGCATCCTGCTGATGATAGTGGCCCGCAGTTTTGATTCCTACCCAATAGCGGCTGTGCCGAACATTCCTGCCCTGACTGAAGGCTTGGTAAGGGCTGGCTCCCAGATGCTGCTGTTTGGGTTGAAGTTTGCTGCCCCGGTGCTGGCTGGGTTTCTGATCCTTGCGATTCTGCTGTCGATCCTGGCCAAGGCCCTGCCGGAAATGAACGTTCTGCTGGTCAGTTTCCCGCTGCGGGTGAGTATGGGCCTGTTCTTAGCGGCGGCCATTATGCCCACGCTGAACACGTTCACGGTCGAACTGGCCAGGTGGATGAGCCGATTCCTCATCGCTGCATAGCCAAAGGTTTTGTGAAGCATGGCCGAAAAGTCCGCGTCAGAACGCACTGAGAAGCCGACCCCCGAGCGTCTGAGGAAGGCCAGGGAGAAGGGGCAAATCCCGGAGAGCAAGGAGGTCCCCTCGGCCATAATGATAGGGGCCCTGCTTGTGGCGATGGCATTGGCGGCTGAGCGGCTCTTCGGCTGGCTGACGCTTCAGGTCAGCGAAGGATTGTCGCTGTCTCTGGCCGGTCCAATGGATGGCAGCACGTTTGCCCACATGCTGCAAATGCGGGGGACAGGATGCCTTGCGGTGCTGGCGCCGTTTCTGGCGGCTACAGTCGCCGCCTCGGTGTTCGGCAGCATGGCGGTTGGCGGCTGGGCCTTCAGCGTCAAGGCGCTGAAGCCTGACCTGAGCCGCCTGTCACCGATAAAGGGTCTGAAGAATCTCTTTTCGTTTCGCTCCATCATGCAACTGCTGGTCGCGACGGCGAAACTGGCCGTTATTGTGGCGATTGCGTGGCACTACCTGGGTAGCCGCTTCGATGCTGTGCTCTCGCTGCAATGGACGACGCCACAGGGGACCCTCTACGAGATAGGCAGGCTTATGTTCGGCCTGGTGGCAAGGATTGCAGCCGCCCTGGCGGCCATCGCTCTGGTGGACATGGTCTATCAGCGTTGGAACTACAAGCGGCAACTGCGAATGACTCGCCAGGAGGTGAAGGAAGAGCGCAGACAGCACGAGGCCCCGCCCGAGGTCAAGGGGCGCATCCGCGCAGCCCAGTTGGCTGCGGCCCGGAGGCGGATGCTTCAGGAGGTTCCCACCGCCGACGTGGTCGTCACCAATCCAAGCCACTATGCCGTGGCACTTCGTTACGACGCCGAAACCATGGGCGCCCCGCAGGTGGTCGCCAAAGGGGCCGACTTCCTATGCCAGAAGATCAAAGAAATCGCCAGGAAGCACAACGTGCCCATTATCGAAAGGCCGCATCTGGCCCGCGCACTTTACGCCGCCGTTGAGGTGGACCAGGTCGTACCCGAGACGCTTTTCGTCGCGGTGGCCGAGGTGCTGGCGATGATATACCGCCTGCGAAGGAAGACCCAGGCATCCAGACAGGGCCGTAACTCACAATGAGCGCAGAGACTGAAAACACGGCTGGTTCCTCTCTGCTGGACTCACCGCCCAAGGGGTTGAACCGGCTGCTTGCCCACAACGACGTGATCTTTGCGCTGGGTCTGGGTGTGGTGTTGGCGACATTGGTGATCCCGCTGCCCACAATTCTGCTGGATGGTCTGCTCGCCTGCAGCATTGCCATTGCCCTGGCGACGATGGTCGTGGTCCTGTCAGCGAGGGAGTCCATAGAATTCTCGGCGTTCCCTTCACTTCTGCTGTTCGTGACGCTTTTCCGCCTGTCGCTGAACGTGGCCTCAACGCGCCTTATCCTTCTTCAGGGAGACGCCGGGCGCATCATTGAGACGTTCGGACAGTTTGTGGTGGGCGGCAACATCGTAATCGGGCTGGTGATCTTTCTGATCCTGGTGGTGATTCAGTTCGTTGTGATCACCAAGGGGTCCGAGCGGATATCCGAGGTGGCCGCCAGGTTCCATCTGGACGCCATGCCCGGCAAGCAGATGGCCATTGATGCCGACCTGAATGCCGGGCTCATCGGCGAGGATGAAGCGGGCCGGCGGCGGCAAAAGATCGTCCGGGAAAGCGAGTTTTACGGGGCGATGGACGGAGCCGGCAAATTCATACGAGGTGACGCCATAGCCGGCCTTATCATCACCGCCGTCAACCTGCTCGGGGGGCTGGTCGTCGGCATGGGCAGGGGAATGACGCTGGGCGATGCGGCAAAGACCTACTCTATCTTGGCTGTGGGGGACGGCCTTGTAACTCAGATTCCCGCCCTGATCATTGCCACGTCATCGGGGTTTCTTATCAGCAAAGCCTCGACGATGAGGAGTGTCAGCCAGGACCTGATTCGCCAGATGCTGGCCCGCAGCCGGCCGCTCGCAATCGCCTCATTCCTGCTGGGTGCGATGATCTTTGTGCCCGGCTTCCCGAAGATTCCCTTCCTTGTGCTCGCGGTGGGGACGGGCTTGCTTGCCAGAGTATTGGGCCGCCATGAGCGAGAGATCTCGCAGAAGAAGCCCACCAATCGCCGCCTCGAGGCTGATCAGGCCCCGGTGGAAGAATTGCTCGATGTGGACAGGCTTTCGATTCAGGTTGGAAGCCGGCTTATCAAGACGGTGGATCCTCGGCAGAAGACGAGCCTCTCACACCGGATTGCCCCGTTGCGGCGAAAGTTCGTGCAGGAATACGGCATAATTCTGCCTCTGGTCCGGCTTCGCGATAACGTCACGCTCGACCCCAACACCTACGAAATACGCCTGCACAATCACGTGATCAGCTCCGGTCGCCTGGAGCCCGACAAGTACCTGGCGATGGACCCGGGTACCGTGCAGAAGAAGGTTCCGGGCCAGCCCGCACAGGAACCGGTTTTCAATCTGCCGGCCCTGTGGATCGACGCGGACCAGAAGGAGCAGGCGGAACTGAACGGCTACACCGTCGTGGAGCCCGAATCGGTCCTGGTAACTCATTTGGCCGAGGCACTGAAGCGGCATGTCCACGAATTGTTGTCCAGAGATGATGTTCAGGCCCTGGTGGACAGACTGCGGGAAAAGGAACCCACACTCGTCAATGAAGTTGTGGGCAATGTCATCTCGATCGGGCTGCTGCAGCGTGTGCTGCAGAATCTCCTTCGCGATGGCATTCCGATTCGTGACCTCAGACAGATTCTCGAAGCGATCGGCGACAACGCCGAAAAGAGCAAGGACCCCAAGTTCCTGACGGAGATGGCCCGAAAGGCGCTGGCCCGCACGATTACCGAGCAATACAGCGACGCGGAAGGCAAGATTCAGGCGGTCGTGCTCGAGCCGGCCCTGGAATACGAACTTTGCAGCGCCCTGGCCGCCGAGGGCGGCGACGAAACACTTGCCCTCACACCGGAACGGGCCATCGAACTGTCGCAGCAAATCGCAAACGCATGGAAGTCGGCTATGGAGCAGGGCCGCGACAAGGTTGTGCTGCTTTGTGAGCCACGGCTGCGAGTTCACTTGGCCGGCATGTCGTCCCGGCAGGTTCCGCAATTGCCGGTGCTGGCCTACGACGAGGTGGCAATTGGAACAAGCGTGGAATCTTTGGCTACTGTTTCCCTTCAGCAGCAGGCAGAAGAGGCTGCCGGCCGCGTACCCTCGCCCAAGGCCGAGCCCGCGACCGCTTGATGATGTGAGAATATGAGACAGTTATTGATAAGCATTGCGAGTATCGGGTTTTTCGTCCTGGCGATTGTCGGGTGGCTCAGCGGGGTTCCGCCGCTGGTGTGCGGCCTGCGGGCTTTGGCCGGCGCGGCGATTATTTACGTATTGGGCATGTTTGTTGGAAAGGTGGCATTTCGGATCATGATCCAGGCAGCGATCAGGCCCGAGAAGGATGAAACCAGCGACAGGAAGGGCCAGCAGTAATCGTGGATGCACGCGAAACAACATTCGGCGCCACACCGACGAAGGTTCTTCGTGAGAAGGTTTCGCAGGCCTATGCGTGTCAGTCGCGGGAGGGGGCGGAGGAGCGCTGGATCCTCGATAACCTTCCGATGGTACGCCACATCGCGCATAAGGTCGCCCCCTACTTGTCCGGTAACGTTGTGGAGATGGAGGACCTGATTTCGGCCGGCACGGTCGGGCTGGTCAGGGCCGCCCGGGCATACGACCCTGATAAGAACGCCGAGTTCAGGACCTACGCATACATCCGCGTACGCGGGGCCATTATTGACGAGTTAAGAGGCAGGTCATTCGTCCCCACACTGATCCATGGGCAGGTCAAACATATTCAGGCAACCTATCAGAGAGTGGTCAACCAGCGCGGCACGCCCCCCGGCGATGCGGAACTGGCCGAGGCCGCGGGAGTATCCCAGGAGCAGTTATATCGAACGCTTCAGGAAACGCGGAAACAGGTATTCCTGTCGATTCATGGTCTGAGCGACGAGCGACCGGCGATGGAAACGGTCGGGCTGATGGACAAAGACCCGGCGCCGGACGCTCAGGCCGAACGGAACGAACTGCTCGCACGCCTCTCCAAGGCGATCCAGGGACTGCCCAAGAGAGACAGGATTATCGTGCTGCTGTACTACGAGCGAGACCTGACCATGAAGGAGATCGCAAAGACATTGGCCATTACCGAATCGCGTGTCAGTCAGTTGCACGCGGGTGCGCTGTTCAGATTATCAATGATCATGAGGTAAAGAGTCATGGCCGCCGAGGACTACAGGGTGAACGCGGTAAACCCGGAGCATCAGACTTCGAGGTCGGCCCCGTCGCCAAACCGGAAGAATCGCCGCAAGAAGTCCCCTCGCCGCAAGAAGCCCCGCGGCCCGCAGGACGCCGCCGGCGAGGAAACCGACGAGAAGGTCGAGGACCAGGATGACGAAAAGGGCCCGGACGATGAAAAGGGCCAGGACGACCATACCGTGGATTACTACGCATGAGAGATTGGGTGAGACGAAAAGGAGCTGCTTGATGCCTCGAACTGGGATTATCAAGAAAGACGCCGTTAGGATGGCTGGCAAGCGCAAGCTGGAACTTCCCCAGTTGCAGGTTTCGTCGGCCGGCGGGCCCACTGCTCGGATCACCGAGCAAAAGGAGAACGCCGCCGTCATCGAGGTAACCTGCACTTGCGGCAAAAGGATTTATCTGGATTGCTCGTGTGCCGATCCGTCCGGTCAAGGCTAGCGGCCTGAGCCGGCGTCGGCAGCGGGGCGTGTACATTGGGCAGAAGGAGAACGAGACATGCGACAGATTAAGCAAGCATCAGTGGTATTGTTCATGGCGGTTGTGGCGCTGAGCGGGTGTCAATGGAGGCCTGTTCAGGCCAACCAGGCAAAGGTCAATGACGCCCCGCAGGGCCGGAAGGACGAATTAGACTATCTCGGCAAGACCGCGATTCATGATGAGGCCCGGGCCGCGCCCGACACCGCCGTGGATGCCGCTCTAGAGTGGTCGAAAAAATTCTCTGAAGTGTCCGAACGACTCACGCTGGCCAACGAGGAAAACCGCTTATTGCGCAAGGAAAACCTGGAGTTCAAGCAGCAGCTTACGAAGCTCCAGACCGACATGAGCCTGGCCGAGAAGGAACTCCAGGAAGCCAATACCATGCTGATGCAGCTCCAGGAGGAACTGGAGAACTGGAAGACCAATGTTCTGGGCTTTCGCCGGGAGATGCGCCAGGCCCAGAGGGTGCAGATAGAGGCCCTCACCAAGGTTCTGAAATTGCTCGGGGGAGAGGTCACCGCGCCGGCCGGGAGTCCGGTTGCTCAGACCCCTGCGACCACGCAACCCGCACAAGAGACCGGTGGGGCCCGGACGCGCCCGGCTACGCAAAAAGCCCTGTCTGTTGGAGAATAGGCCAATGAATTCGCTCAATAAACTTACACGAACCGCACTGTTTTGCCTGGGCGCAGCGACCTGGAGCGGCTGCGCGCAGCAGTCCCCTGGCATCGCGCACTATCTGAGCAGCCCGCAGGACCTGACCAAGCTGCGCCGCGTGGTTTTCCTGGAACTGGCCGGCCTGGATAGTGCCCCGCGCGTGGCAGGCGAGATGACCGTCGCGCTGGCGCACGCCATTCAGGCACGAAGGCTATTTCACGTTGACGTGGTAAGCAGGCAAGACCCTCTATGCCAAACGCTGTCGCTCGATGGGCGGGCCGGCTTTACCATGGAGCAACTTCGGGACATGCGGCGGGCATTCAAGTGCGACGGGATAATTATCGGGGAGGTGAGGAATTTTCGCCCCTACCCCTCCATGCAAGTGGGCCTGTACCTGCGCCTGATGGACCTGAGGAACGGACGGCTGGTCTGGGCGATTGACAACGTCTGGGACACCAGAGAGAAGGACACCGAACGGCGCGTTCGCAAGTTCTTCAGCAAAGAGATGCGAAGCGGATTCACGCCTATGAATTGGTGGGTCGCGATGTTGAGCCCGAAGATCTTCGGAAAATTCGTTGCCTTTGAAACGGCCGACACGCTCCCGCAAGCCGGCGCGGGCCGCACCGGATAAGCAATAGCGAGTATGTTCGCCCGCAAAACTTTAGAAAGAATTGTGAAAATTGAAAAATTTCCCCGATATCATTCAAGAAACCGGCCATGCCGCCGACAATGACTTTGGCGAACGACACCAGGAGCCAGAAGCGTGAGAATAGACGGACCCGAAAACGTGGGCGCACATGGGTTGCCGGACAATAACCTCCCCAAGCTACCCCCGGCAAAATCGCCTGATACCGAGGCTGCTCAGCCGGACAGGGAGGTGCCCACCGGCGACGCGGCCTACAGGCAGTACATCCTCAAGGCTGCTGCCACCGAGGAAATAGACCTCCAAGCCGTGGCCCAGGCCAGGGAACTTCTGGAATCGGGTCAGCTCGACACGCCCGAGGCCGCCGACCGGGCCGCCGAAACAATTCTGTCGATCGGCCCCTGACGTTGTTGCCGGAGATCGCCGGCCGTGCTGTAGATCACGGAATCTTGCAGAAGATTTTATTTGCTCGGCCCGGCAAGAAAGCAGGGGGCTGCTGCGACACAACTTCTCATTTCTCCTTATGTGACAAGCACTTGCGCACGCCTCGCGGGTCTAGCCCTCATTGACCCAGACGCGGGGCCGGCCCTGACGGGCGGATAATTCCTTCGGAAAACCCTTAAGTTATCCACATTGCCATCGATAACGAGGTTTGATAACGCAGAGCAGCGGGCTTCCACCTGCGGTTCGGTTGTCGTCGGCAAGGGTGTAACGTTTGGTCGGGCTTCTATTTGTCGTAAGGAAACGCAAAGACAAACAGGCCATTGTGGCTTGTTCGACAGAACACGGTACTTGGTAAGGAGACCACAGTATGCTTGCAATCAGAAACAACCTGATGGCGGAAACCGCCGCACGCCACCTGGGCAGGAGTTATGATGCCCTGGGAACGAGTGTGGAAAGGCTTGCGTCGGGCCTGAGAATCAACAGTTCCAGGGACGATGCCGCCGGCCTGGCCGTCCGAGAGCTGATCAGGGCTGACGTGGCCATGTTCAGGCAGGCCTCAAGAAACGCAATGGACGGAATTAACCTGCTCCAGACTGCAGAAGGTGCCCTGGCGGCATCGGACGAGATCCTGATCCGCATGAAGGAACTCGCCGAGCAGGCATCGAACGACACGTACAGTTC
>SDBS01000591.1_pt1 | contig 35635 bp, 29 predicted proteins | sample 2277091 | NCBI WGS metagenome assembly SDBS01 (sample SAMN10404972, study PRJNA504765) | marine sediment metagenome | isolation source: marine sediment core GS10_PC15, 163 cmbsf | place: Arctic Ocean: Southern Knipovich Ridge | collected 2010
GTATTCAAACAGCGGCCGGCAAAGCTGGCTGCCCTTGACCGTGTTGATCCGCAGCTTCGAGCGGTCGGGGTCGGGTATGGTCAGGAAGAAGGCGTAGTTTTCCCGCTCCTGGGCCCGCAATGGCGGCTGGAAGGCCATGTTGATCGCCTTCTTGTCCGGGGCGGTCTTGTTCTTGGCCGGGCAGACGTTCACGCAGACGCCACAACCGGTGCAGTCTTCCGGGGCGACCTGGATGGTCCACCTCATGCCGGCAAACTCCTTGCCCTTGGCCTCGGCGCTCTTGAAGGTCTTGGGGGCCTTTTCCAGCAGGGGCGGGTCGTAGACCTTCGGCCGGATGGTCGCGTGCGGGCAGGCGATGGCGCACTTGGCGCACTGTATGCAGACCTCCGGATCCCAGACGGGAATATCCAGTGCGACGTTGCGCTTCTCCCATTGGGTGGTTCCACTCGGCCAGGTGCCGTCGGCGGGCATGGCGCTGACCGGCAGGTCGTCGCCCTTGCCGGCCATGATCTTCGCCGTGACGTTCCGGACAAACTCCGGGGCCTCCGGGCAGACGGTCGGTGGCTTTTCGACCGTGCTGCTCGCCTTGGCCGGTACATCGATTTCGTGCAGGTGTTCCAGCGTCTGATCGACGGCGGCATAGTTCATCTGCACGACCTTTTCGCCTTTCTTGCCGTAGGTCTTCTTGATGGCTTCCTTGATCTTGGCGATGGCCTCGTCCCGCGGCAGGATGCCGGAAAGGGCGAAGAAGCACGTCTGCATGATCGTGTTGATCCGAGCGCCCATGCCGGTCTTTTTGGCTACCTCGTAGGCGTTGATGAAGTAGAACTTGAGCTTCTTTTCGATGATCGCCTCCTGGACCTCTTTGGGCAGTTTGTCCCAGATCTCCTCGGCCGGGTAAGGGGCGTTCAGGAGGAAGGTGGCGCCTTCGACGGCCGCGGCCAGCATGTCGTACTTCTCCAGGAACGGAAACTGATGGCAGGCGATGAAGTTGGCCCGGTTGACCAGATACGTCGAGCGGATCGGCCGCGGGCCGAATCGCAAATGGCTGACGGTGATCGCCCCGGCCTTCTTCGAGTCGTACACGAAATAGCCCTGGGCGTAGTAGTCGGTTTCCTCGCCGATGATCTTGATGGAGTTCTTGTTGGCCCCGACTGTCCCATCGGCGCCCAGTCCGTAGAACAGTGCCCTGGCCACGTCGTCGCTTTCGGTACTGAAGGACGCGTCATACTCGATACTGGTGTTGGTCACGTCGTCCTTGATCCCGACGGTGAAGTGGTTCTTCGGGGCATCTTGGGTGAGGTTGTCAAAGACGGACTTGATCATCGCGGGCGTGAATTCCTTGGAGGAAAGCCCATAGCGCCCGCCGACGATCTGGATGTTGCGGTTAGTCTCCGCGACGGCGTTGACGCAATCGAGATATAACGGCTCGCCGGGCGAGCCGGGCTCCTTGGTCCGATCCAGCGCGGCCAAGACCTTGACGCTCGCCGGCAGCGCCGCGATGAAATGCGAAATGCTGAAGGGCCGATACAGGTGGACCTTCAGCAGGCCGATCTTTTCGCCCTCGGCCAGAAGCGCCTCGACGGTCTCGTGGGTGGCCTCGGCGCCGCTGCCCATCAGCACTATGACGCGCTCGGCGTCCGGCGCGCCGACGTACTCGAACAACCGGTACTGGCGCCCGGTAAGCTCGGCGAATCTGTCCATCGTCTTTTGGACGATCCCCGGACAGGCATCGTAGTACTTGTTTACGGTTTCCCGACCCTGGAAGTAGACGTCGGGGTTCTGGCTGGTGCCGCGAATGACCGGCCGATCCGGGCTCATGGCCCGGCTGCGATGGGCCAGAACAAGCTCGTCGTCGATCATGGCCTTCATGTCGTCGTCGGTGAGCTGCTCGATCTTGGCCACCTCACTGCTCGTGCGCCAACCATCGAAGAAGTGGACGAACGGCACGCGGGAGGCCAGCGACGCAGCCTGACAGATCAACGTCATGTCCATCGCCTCCTGGACAGAGTTCGACGCCATCAGCGCAAAGCCGGTGTGCCTGACGGCCATCACGTCGCTATGGTCGCCGAAGATGCTCAACGCCTGGCAGGCCAGCGACCTGGCCGAAACGTGGAAGGCGGTCGGCGTCAACTCCCCGGCAATCTTGCACATACTGGGGATCATCAGCAGCAGGCCCTGGCTGGCCGTGAATGTCGTGGTCAGCGAGCCGGTCTGCAACGCGCCATGAACCGCAGCCGCCGCCCCACCCTCCGACTGCATCTCGACGACCAGCGGGACGGTCCCCCAGATGTTCTGTTCGCCCCTGGCGGACATCTCGTCGGCAACCTCGCCCATCGAACTGGACGGGGTGATGGGGTAGATCGCGATGACTTCGTTGGTTTTGTGCGCCACGTGCGCGACGGCTTGGTTGCCGTCCATCATCACCTTCGCTCTGGAGGTTTTCTTGGGCGGCGTCTTCTGGCTGGTGGGCACGTAGGGTTGTTGCGAATCCGAAACCTTGGAAACCGCTGAAGATCCTTTTGCCATTCTCTCCACTCCTGACGAAAGCCTTTTTCGTCCCGCTACGGTATGCTTCGTTACGGCCGGCCTGTAGATACACAGGGTAGGACCGGGTCATTGGCGACCGGTCCCGGCCGCCTCTGCCCTATTCGCACTCCAAGAAGTCATTCTGCACATTTGACCGCCCTTTTCAATGACATTTCCCGCCTGGAGGTCGCTTGCTTTGCCATTGACGCACAGCCACCTGGCAGGTAAGGAAGATGTCCTGGCAGCGGGATTTATCGCTGCGTCGACTTGTGGCAGATCCAATGGCAGATCGTCAGGAGACACTGTTTGTAGGCGGCCGATTTATTGATCCGTCTTGCAGCTGTGAGCCTCTCGGCGATGCACTGCTGGCCCGAAACGGAAAGATCGCCTTCCTGGGCCGAGAGGCCGAAGCGCGAAGGCAAGCCGCACCGCAGAGTCAGTGCGTCCGGCTGGAAGGCCGGACGGCTGTACCTGGCTGGGTGGACGCCCACGTTCACCTCTGGCCGATGGGCAAGTTGAGAGGTCAGTGCAACCTGGCCGGCACCAAGAACCGCCAGGAGGCGCTGGAGCGAATTGCAGCCTTTGCCGCGGCTCATTCCGATGTGGCCTGGATTCAGGGTCGCGGTTACAACCTCAACGAATGGCCGGACCCGTCGTACCCGACCGCCAAACATCTCGACGAGGCCGTGTCGGATCGACCCTGCCTGTTTAAGTCGTACGACGGCCACTCCGTCTGGGCCAACAGTGCGGCGCTGGCAGCGGCGGGGCTGACAAACAGCTCACCGGATCCGCCCGGGGGGCTGATCCTCCGCGATGCCGGCGGTAATCCGACAGGATGCGTGCTCGAAAAGGCGATCGACCTGCTGTTCGAGGCCGTTGGGCCGGAAACGGACGCCGAGAAAGAGCAGGCCATTGGCCTAGCCGTCGAGGAACTGGTCCAACTAGGTTTCACCGGTGTGCACGTCCCTGCGGCGTTGAACGATTTGTCTCCCGCCGAGACGCGGATGTCGCTCGAGAAGCTCTATCCGGACAACAGTTGCCCGCTCCGCGTACGCATCTTCGGGCGATTCAAGAGCCTCCAAGAGGTGATTCAAGAGGCCGCCAAGCAGCGTCAAACGGATCGGGTGCAAGTAAAGGGCATCAAGCTTTTCTGCGACGGAACGCTGGGCAGCCGAACCGCATGGATGTTCCAGCCATTTTGCGGTGAGGGCGACAATTGCGGCGTGCCGGTGATCGAAGTCAGAGAGCTGCGGCGGACGATCAAGACGTCCAACGAGGCCGGCCTTGCCGTGATCTGCCACGCCGTTGGCGACCGCGCTTGCTATGAGACGCTAACTGCATTCCAAGACGCCGGCGAGCGAACAATCCCAAATCGCGTCGAACATGCCCAAATCCTACGCAGAGAAGATGTGGAACTCTTCGGCGCCTCAGGGGCAGCCGCTTCCGTGCAGCCTGGGCATCTGTGGACCGACTGGCGACCTTCGGAGAAGCTGCTTGGCCCGGCGCGCTGTAAGGGGAGTTTCGCCTTGCGATCGCTGCTGGACGCCGGCGTCGCCGTGGCCATGGGCTCCGACGGGCCGGTAGTTTCGGCCGAGCCCCGCCACTCGCTCCACGCAGCGGTGACCCGCACCGACGCAGAAGGACTGCCAGGTGGAGGCTGGCATCCAGAGCAGTGCATCAGCGCGGCCGAATGGGCCGCAGCCGCCTCGCACGGGGCATGGCAATCGATCGGCGAGGGTGAGCGGAGGGGCAAACTCCAGGTGGGCATGGATTGCGACCTGACTATCGTTAGGGAAGATTTTCTGGCGGCAGGACTTACGGACTACCTCGCCCTGCACGTTGACGGCACCGTGGTCGGCGGCCGGGTCGCCCATTGTGCATGGCAGCCTGGCAGCAAAGCTTGAGCTTGCCTCACACCGCGAGGACCAAGAGAGAAAATTCCACCCAGCGACTTGACTTTGTCGCGGCATCTTCTACCCTTGGTCCGGTTCCCTTCGAAGGCTTGCGTAAGGAGGTCCGCTTACGCCAGACGCCCTCGCTATCAGCGGAAAGGACACCGTCGTGAGTGACTATAAGTGGGTCGTCTTCGTGCTGCTCATGATCCCGTCTTTAGCTGTCCTGAATGGATGTGAGGATAAACCCATCAGCATCGGCTACGACCGGCCGCCGGAATATCAAATACCCACCAGCGTTCGCCGAATTGCGATTGCGGAGTTCGGCGGCCGGAGCGAGGAGGACAAGAAGTTCGGCGACATCGCGGCCGATCAACTCGCCTCGGAACTCGACGCATACAATAAGAAGTACGAACGCTACGAGTTAGTCGATCGCAAGCGCTTGCGCGCCATCCTGGACGAGCAAGACATGCAGTTGGCGATCAGCGATACGGCCTCCGCCGCCCAGGTCGGCAAGCTCGCACGGGTCGAAGCAATGATCTACGGAAGTGTCAGCGTCTCGACCAGAGATGAGCGGGCCTCGCGGACGACCATAGATTTTCGCAGCCGCCGGCCGAAGAAGGTCTATTACACCAAACGATACTGCATGGCCTCGGTCAATTTCACCATGGACGACGTTCAGACGTCCAAGACCTTAGCTACGGTAACGCTGACGCGGGAATACGACTCCGACAAGGACGAAAAGGCCAGCATCGCCAAGTCGCTGGGCTTTTCGGGCGATAGCCTTCCGCCGTCGGATCAGATTCTCAGCCACCTGATCTCCGAGTGCGTTCGACAGTTCGTCCAGAAGATCAGTCCGCATACCGTCACGATCAGCGAGAAAATGGAGAGGGGCAAGAGCAAGATCGTTCAGCGGGGCAACAAGCTTGCCCGCGCAGGCGAGTACGCCGACGCGCTGAAATGTTACCTGCAGGCGATTGAAGCCCGCCCGGACGACGACGGGGCAATGTTCAACGCCGCGTTGATGTACGAGGCCATGGCCAAGTTCGACAAGGCCGAGGAATATTACTCCAAGGCCTTCGCAATCAAGGATAAGGAAAAGTACATAATCGCTCGCAAACGCGTCCGCGTGGAGAGTGCGCAATGACAAGCCCCGGCCAATGAGCGCCGAAGACGGGGCGCAGAGTCCAAGATCGTATTGGCGCAAGAGAAATCAATAGGAACCGAAAAGGAGACAGCCCATGGGCAGATTGCTGCAAATCCTGATTTGTGTGAGTGTGCTGGCTGCGATTACGCTGCCTCTGGAGGCTCAGGAAGACGCCGCCACTGTGAAGCGCAAGGCGCAGAACAAGCTGCTGGCCCTGCGTGCGGCCCGGGTCGATGCGATCCGCAAACTGGCCGAGAGAATCAAGGGACTGATGATCAACTCCGAAACGTCCGTCAGGGACTTCGTCACGGAGTACGATGAGATTAACTCCTCCTTGATGGCGTTTCTCAACGGCATGCGTGAGAAGGGAAAACCACGCTTCCATGAAGACGGCACCTGCGAAGTTACGGTGCAGGTTAAGCTCCGGAAAACCATTTTGAACCTCCAGCAGAGCTACAAGCGCTACTACAAGGGTGACAAGGTCAAGATCGAGGACTTTCAAAAGATGTCCATCACCCACAAGGACACGATCCTGACCGAAACTGGCAGCGGCGCCCCGCGCAGCGAGGAGTGGGAAAAGGGCATCGAGATGGCCGTCGTCAAGGAGGGCATGCTGACGAGCCCCAGGCACATGTCGGCCGCTGCCAAGGCCTTCTGGATGCAGTATTGCACCGGGCAGGGCCGCCTGATGGCCGTCAGGGCCGCACGCACGGACGCTCAGCGTCGCCTGGCTGAACGCATCAGGGGCGTGTTTATTAACGCCGAGACCACCGTGAGGGACTTCGTCGCCGAGTCCGACCAGGTCGACGTCAGCATGGAAACGTTCATGCGCGGCTTCCGCGAAACGGGCATCCGCTATCACCAAGACGAGCTGATCGTGGAGGTGGAGCTGACCGTCAAACTGCGGACCGTCTATGCCTCTCTCAAAAGCTGGGGCCAGAGGCACTACAAAGGCGACAAGGTCAAGATCACGCAACTGGACAAGCTGGTCATCACCGTCAAGGACCGGCTCATCAAGGAAACCGGCATGGGCGTGCCGCCGGAGAGGTACCTCAAGGACGCCACTGCGGTGATCATCGAGACGGTACGCAGAGGTCCGAACATCCCGCCGTGGCTCAGCCAGAGGCTCCGTGCGGTTGGCAACGCCGCGCTGGATACGGAGAATGAGAACCTGGCCCAGGCGAAGCTGATGGCCTACAGGGCGGCTGAACTCGACGCACGCCGCAAGCTTGCAGAAGAAATCGACGGACTGATGATTACCTCCAACACGTCCGTCAGGGATTTCATCACACAGAATGACGAGATCGAAACGGCCATGCTGACTTTCCAGCAGGGAGCCCACAGGAAGAAAGGCTCCGAGAAGCTGCTGGACGACGGCACGGCCCAAGTCACGGTCGAGATCGATCTCAGGCCGCTCTGGAACATGATCGTCTACTATCAGAAGAGGCTGACAATCGTAATCAAGTAACGGCCCGACACAGCGCGGCCGTTGTGATATGTGTTGTCGAGATGCCCTTTGAGGCGCAGAGGGCGGTTTTGATACGTTTACTCGGTGCGGGCCGAACTGCGGCGCCGGGCTAATCGCATCAAGCCAACTGCCAGGAGAACTTATTATGCTTAGAGTCCTAAGAGCGTTACAGAAAACCACTTCGGTGGTCTTGTCCGTGGCGATCTTGAGCGTGCCTCTGCTGCTGGCCGGCTGCGAAAAGGAGGAGATCATCACCGAGCGGAAGGTCGAGGTCAAGGACAAGGTCATCAGCGAAGATACCGTCGTCGACTAGAGACCCCGAAATTACAGTTTTTGGCCTCAGGCACTCGTTTGAGGCAAGAAGGATTTCGCGATGCCAGAGCGAATAAGAAATGTCTGCATACTTGCAGCCGGAATTGCGTGCATTGCTTCAGCCGCCGCCGCTGAGAAGGTCGTCAAGAAAAGCGAAAACCTGGTGGAGATCACCGTCGTTGGCATGGGCATGGACAAGGAAGAGGCCACGCGCGACGCGATGCGAAAGGCCGTCGAACGCGCGGCAGGAACATTCATTTATTCGCAGTCCCAGACGAAAGATTTCGTCCTAATTCGCGACACGGTGCTGACCCGCTCGGCCGGGTTCATCCAGGCCCACACCATTCTTTCGGCCAATCAGACCGCCGACGGCATCTGGGAGTTAAAGCTCAAGGCCGTCGTATCCATCAAGGGCATCGAGGATACCTGGGGCGTGGTTAAAAACCTGCTGGGTCGGATGGGCCGGCCGAAAATCATGGTCTTCGTCTCCGAGAGGATCAACGACCTCATGCAGGACGATTCCACCGTCCAGACGCGGATCGAGCACCTGCTGCTGAAAAGCGGCTTCCTGCTGGTCAATCGCCAGCAGATAAAGGCGATTCAGAAAAAAGACTTAGAAGCCGCCGTCGCCGACGACAATCCGGCCAAGATGCAGGCGATCGCCAAGCGGTTCGGGGCGCAGCTTTTCATTTCCGGCAGCAGCAGTGCGGCGGCCGGCAGCAGCCGGGAAGTCTACGGCGTGCCCATGAACCGCTACGGCGCAGACGGCGATATCAAGTGCTACCGATCCGATACGGCCCAGTTGCTCGCCAGCCAGAACGCAACCGCCTACAGCGCCGATCGTATGCCGCGGGTAGCCGCCAAGAAAAGCCTCACAGTCCTGGGCGAAAAGCTCGCCCCGAAGGTCCAGTACGACATATTGCAATTCTGGCAGGACGTAATGGAAGGCCGCGGCGAACTCGTCCTGGAGGTCGAGGGCCTCTCCTTCAAGCAGTACGTGACGCTGAAGAAACAGCTCGCGCAGGTCAAGGCCATCAAGGACGTCACGGCCAGCTACAGCAACAAAATCGCCAAGTGTTCCATCCAGTCAGACGTCAAGGCCGAGATACTTGCCGAGAAGATCGCCGAGGCCATCGAGAAGTTGGAAATCACTGACGTCTCGCAAAATGTGATCAAGGCGAAGTTCGCAGACTAACTCACCAGCGAACCTCACGCGCAGGGGACCAACAAACCCCCTCGCCTTCTGCGCGGTCGCTCTTTAAAGACTCTGGAGCATCGAGATGGACTATGACGTCGGCAGGATCGGCCGGGTGATCGTCGCGCGCGGTTTCGACGGCGAGAATGTTTATGAAGAGATTGAATCGCTGGCAGCCAAGGAGAACGTCCGCTCCGCTGCGGTGGTGGTGCTGGGCGGGCTGCGAAGCGCGAAGGTTGTCGTCGGCCCGAAGTCCCCTACCGGCCCCGTGGTACCGATGTTTGAGCAATTCCAAGACGCTCGGGAACTCGCCGGCGTGGGGACGATTTTCTGCGACGAAACCGGGCCGAAGCTGCACCTTCATGCCGCAATCGGGCGCGGCAAAGAGACCCTCGTTGGCTGCCCTCGCGGAGGGGCGAGCGTCTTCTGCGTGCTGGAAGTTATCCTCTTCGAGATCGAGGGCGTTGAGGCATCGAGGCAGTTCGATCCGGACCTCGGCCTTCAACTGCTCACCTTAGGCAAGGTCGAATTGTGACGGGCAAGCTTGCTCAACTTCATCCAGGAACCGCGGCCAGTCCTGCGGATTGATGAATGGGTTTGAAGAGTCGGTTTTTTGCGCGGCCTTTGACAGCGTGTTGTTCTGGCCCGGATGGGCGCCGATTTGGATGTCCACCTTCTCCCGCCGCAGCCGCTTCAGCGACTCGAGAAAATCCCTCCGCCGGCTGACGGGCAAGTCGTATTTCCGGAGATATTCGTCGGTGAGTGTGTTCGCGCCTGGGGCGCCGTGGATGCCAACGCGGTACGTTCGGCCGTTTTCAACGACCTCAAAGAAATACGCCATCGCACCCGGCGTGTGGCCGGGAATGTGCACACACTCGATGGTGGTGCTGCCGAGGCAGATGGTATCGCCGTCGCTCAGAGCGGTATCGACCTCGAAGGTCTCCCAGAACTCCACCCCGTACTCCGGCGCCCAGGAAAGTTCCGGCCGCCGGCGAACGATCTCGATGTCCTCCTTTCCGAGAAACGTCTTGGCACCGGTGAGCTCCACAAGGGCCCGCGTGCCGCCGAAGTGATCGTAATGCCCGTGGTTGTGCACAATGAAAGCAATCTCGTGAGGGTCGAAGCCTAGCCGGCGAACCGACTCCAGCAATAGGTAGAGGGTCTGCGGAAAGGTGGTATCCAGAAGGATCAGGCCTTCGCCGGTATCGATCAGGTGGGCCGAGACGTTGGCGTTGCCCACATAGTAGAGATTCCCCGCGATACAGAATGGCTCGACGGCGAATCTCCAGGGGTACTTCACTGCTTCCTCTATGGCCATCCTTGTTCTCCGAGGAAGTGACCGCTGCCACCGGCCACGATCGGCTCAGCCGCCTGCTACTGCTGCTATTTCTCGTCGGTCAGCTCGGCGATCTCTTTTAGCCGGTCCTGAATCGGCAGGTGCTGAGTGCATCGCTCTTCGCAGGCCCCGCAAAGCGAGCAGGCGGCTGCGTCTTGTGGCGAGAGGCTCCAGTGCCACTTCAGGCGGTTGTTAATATTCTGGAATGGGTTGCTGCTGTCACCGAGCAGCTTGTGGTTATAGGCATCCATCATCTTCGGGATGCTCACGCCCTCCGGGCACGGCAGGCAGTACCCGCAGCCCGTGCACAGGTCGTTGAACGATTCGACAACCTTGCCGCGCATGGCATCGATTCGATCAGGTGCGTAGGGTTGGAAATTCTCGACTGCCTCGATGGCTTCATCCACGTGCTGCTTGCTGGAAAAGCCCACCAGTGCCGAAGTGATAGCCGGATTGGAAACGTTGAACCGCAACGCGGCCTCCACCACGGATTTGTCCTCCGGGCCGCGGAGAAAGTCGAACCGCTCGGGGTTCTGCGGAATCAGTCCGCCGCCCAGCGGGTTCATCGTTATCACGCCCAGTCCCATTTCGTGCGCGGCGTTTACTGCCTCTTCGCGGTACGGAAAGTTGATCGCGCAATAGCCCAGCGTGACCCCCTCGAACGGGCCGTCCTGCAACATCTGGCGAAGCTCGCCGCCCTGTAGATGCGAGGAAACCGCCAGGTGGTCGATGAGGCCCTCGTCCTTGGCCTTCAAGGCCGCGGCGACCGCCCCGCCCTTAACGCGCTGGTGCCAAGCCTCCAACGTTGTGACGCACCAGATGTGGAAGAAGTCGATCTTCTCCACGTTCATCCGCTTTAGCGATTTGGCCAGCACCTGGCGCAGCTCATCGCCCTTGGACTGCCAGGCTTTGGTGGAAACGTAGAACGTATCTCGGTCCATCTGCTTGAAGGCCTCCCCGAAGATATCCTCGCTGTCGCCGTAGCCAGGAGCGGTATCGAAATAGTTGATGCCCCGCTCGTGGGCATACCTCACCAGCTCTGCATTGGACTGCCGAGACTGGGACTCCAAGAAGCGCATTGCCCCGAAGCTGATCACCGTGATCTCTTTGCCGGTCTTTCCATACGGCCTAGTCCACATCTCTTGTCCTTCCTTCACATCGCGATTTCACATCGCGCGATCTTGAACTGCCTTACTACGATTCGGCCGCCGCGACGAGCTGCCGGCCCAGATCTCGGCACACCTCGAGCGCGGCCTCGTCCGGCCTGCCGCGCGATTCGACGGTCTGGCCAACTTTGTCGCCAATTCTATAAAAGAGCTTTTCCATCGGATCGCGGACGCCGCCTCCACCGCCGTGCGAATAGAACAGCGCATACGATTTATCGGTTAGCCCTTTAGAGTCGCTTTCCTTGGCGATGAGCCAATCATCCAGGAAAACCTTCAGGCCGCCGGCAATATAACTGTAGTAGTCGGGCGAGCCGAACGCCGCCGCGTCGAAGCGGCGGTACTCGTTAATATCCAGCCGGTGATCGTTCGTATTGACCAATGTGACATCGGCGCCCGCATTTCGAGCGCCCTCGGCCACCGCCTCCGCCATAGCCGCCGTGTTGCCGTGCTGTTGAGAGTGGTACAAGATCAGAATCGATGCCATCAGGCTTCTCCCAAGTTCAACTGCGGCCGAACGCAAGCAAGGCCGCCTTCTGTTTTCACCACCTCTTCCACAAACCTCTCATTGCTCGGCAATGCCCCCAGCGGACATTACCAACAGTTCACAACAGTTCCGATATATTCGCAGACTCGCCCTTCATTTTCCAAGCGTCTTCCTGAAAAAGTCGCTTGCGATATCGGCGCTTTGCCGGCTTGCCGGCGGCTGGAAGTCGGGTTTTCCACAGTGCTTGATGTCTTGCCGAAGTGCGGTGCTTGGGTCTTTGCTCGAGGGGACCGGCCCGCTGGTTCGGCGAACGGCGTTTTATCTCGCCAGAGATTCAACGGCAGGGGATTGCCTCAAGTGCCGAAGATTAGTACGATTGGTGCGTTCAGGACGGCCGCATCGGCGAGGCGGCAAGGGCTTAGCCTCCCGGCGGCGCAGATATAACCCCTGTGAGAATTGACACATGCAGCAGTGTGGTACCCGCGGCAAGGGGCCGTGGGGCTGCCGGCTTGCACCTGCTGCTTGAGACATCGAGGCTCTAAACGCCGGATGACACGTTCGTGAACTTGCAGTTGGGAGGCAAGAGATGATCAAAGAACGGCTTTTTACACCAGGTCCCACCGATGTTCCGCCGGATGTGCTCAACGAGATGGCCAAGCCAATCTTCCATCACCGAACCGCCCGGTTTCGGGAGATGTTCGGCCAGATCAACGCCGGCCTGAAGAAGATGCTCAAGACCGACAATGACGTAGTGACCATCGCCGGGTCCGGCACAGCCGGCATGGAGGCTGCAATAGCCTGCGGCGTGCCGCGGGATAAGAAGGTGCTGATCTCCAACGGCGGGAAGTTCGGAGAGCGTTGGGTGATCGTGGCCAAGCGGTACGGTCTGAACGTCGACGAAGTGCAGTTGGAATGGGGCACGGCCTTACAGCCTAAAACCGTCGAAGAGAAGCTCGCCACGGGCGAGTACGGTGCGGTGGTGACGGTCCACAGCGAAACTTCCACGGCAACGGCTTGCGACCTCGAAGCGATAGGCAAGGTGGTGGCCAAGACGGACGCGGTGCTTATGGTAGATTGCATCACGGCCGCCGGGGCCCTTCCCCTGCACACCGACGAATGGCACGTGGACGTCGTGGGCGTTGGCAGCCAGAAGGCGCTGATGCTCCCGCCCGGCCTTGCGATGGTTGCCATCAGCGAGAAGGCCTGGAAGCTGATAGAACAGATCGCCCCACCCTGCTTCTACCTGGACCTAAACGCATACCGCAAGTCAGTAGCGAAGAACGACACGCCGTATACGCCGGCGATCTCGCTTATCCGCGGATTGAAGGTCGCGGTAGATAGGATCAACGAGATCGGCATCGACACGATCACAGCTCGCACGGCGCTTTTGGCCGAGGCCACGCGCAAGGCGGCCAAGGCGATCGGCATGGAGATCTTCTCCAAGCAGCCGAGCGATTCGGTAACCGGCCTGCTGTATCCAGAAGGCGTGGACGACGGCTTCCGCAAGGCCCTCCAGGCCAAGTACGGCGCTTCGGTAGCCGGCGGACAGGCGCAGATGAAAGGCAAACTATTCAGGATCAGCCACATGGGCTACGTCGATCCGCTCGACATGATCGGGCTCATCGCGGCGATTGAGTACACGTTGGCGGACCTCGGCGTTAAAGTGGATATCGGGGCCGGCGTGGCAGCGGCCACCAAGGTCCTCAAAAACTGGAAATAGGAGGCAGGCAGTCATGAAAGTCCTGATCGCAGACAAGCTAAGCAAAACCGGCATCGACTGGCTTGAAAGCCAGGAGGACGTTGAGGTCGAGGTCAAGCCTGGCCTGCCGCCGGCCGAATTGGCCAAGATCGTCGGTGAGTTCGACGGGATGATCATCCGCTCGGGTGTGAAGGTGACGGCCGAGGTGTTCGCTGAGCCAGGCAACCTGAAGTGCATCGCCCGCGCCGGCGTGGGCGTGGACAACGTGGACGTCCCGCAGGCCACGCAGAAGGGTATCATCGTCATGAACACCCCAGGCGGCAATACGGTCAGCACGGCCGAGCTTGCGCTGACGCTCATGCAGGCCCTGTCGCGAAAGATCGCGCCGGCCAACGCCTCGCTCCGCAGCGGCGAGTGGAACCGCAAGGCCTACCAGGGCACCCAACTTGCACACAAGACGCTGGGCGTGGTGGGCCTGGGCCGGATCGGCGCAGCCCTGATCAAGCGGGCGGTGGCGATGGAGATGCGCGTGCTGGGGTACGATCCGTTCCTGGCCGGCTCGCCGGACGAGGCCGTGGAGATGGTCAAGGACCTGGACGAGCTGTGCAAACGGTCCGACTACATCACCGTACACGTGCCGAGAAGCCCCGAGACGATGGGCCTGATCGGCGAAAAGCAGTTCGCTTTGATGAAGCCCACCGCCCGCGTGATCAACGCCGCTCGCGGGGGAATCGTCGATCCGGACGCCCTGCTCAAAGCGCTGGAAGAAGGCAAGATTGCCGGCGCGGCCCTGGACGTCTACACCAAGGAGCCGCCCGAAACCGAGGCCGAGAAGGCTCTCATACAGCATCCGAACGTGCTGGCCGTGCCGCACCTGGGGGCATCGACGGCAGAGGCCCAGGAGCAGGTGTCGCTGGATGCCGCCCAGCAGCTTGTCGAGGCCCTTCGCGGCGGCGAGGTCCGCAACGCGATAAACGCACCGGGCTTCGACAAGGCGATTCCGCCGATGCTCCGGCCATATGCGGAGCTCGCCACGCGGATGGGAACGATCCTGGCATCCATCACGCCGGGGGCGATGAAGAAGGTAGAGGTGATCTACCGCGGGCAGATAGCCGAGATGAACGTCACGCCGATTACTGCATATCTGCTGGTCGGCCTTCTGCAGCCGCACATGGACCAGCACGTCAACGTCATCAGCGCACCCGTCCTGGCCAAGCAGCGCGGCGTCGAGGTCGATCAGGTCACCTCCGCCAAGGTGGAGGAATTTACCAACGTGATGGAGCTGACCATCCACACCGACCAGGCGAAGCGGTCGGCCGAGGGCACAATCTTCGGCAACCGCCTCCCGCGCGTGATCGCCATCGACGGCTTTCCTATGGAGATGAAGCCCGAAGGGCACGTGCTGATCATGGCCAACGTGGACGCCCCGGGCATTGTCGGCAAGTACGGCACGATCCTGGGCAAGAACAAACTCAACATCGCGGACATGACGGTCGCCCGCAAAAAGAGGCCAAAGCTGGCGATGGTCGGAATCAACCTCGACCAGGCGCCAACAGAAGCGGTCCTGGAAGAGATCCGCCAACTCAAGTTCGTCAAAGAGGCTTCGTACATCAAGCTGCCCGAGCTGCCGCCCGAAGAGCGGGAAGAGTGACCCGGGCCGGCGGCCGCATGAGGCACAGCGACATCCGCGTGACCGAGCAGTACTACTTGCAGGTCCGGCCGAAATGGGTCGAGGCGGCCGGCTGTTATTCCGGGGGCACGTAACTTGAATTCGTCGTAAGGGCGAGCCTGTCGAAAATGAACCCGTCTTCCCGCATCCAGACGTTAATCGTGTGAAGGCCTGCGGTGTTGATCTCCAACGTGGCCAGCGGCCCGTCCCGCGTGCCTTTTTCCCAATACCATTGGCCGGCTGCAAACTCTCCGATCCGGTCGCTGGTGGAAACTGCCTGTCCGTCCAGACCCACGTGGCAGGAGTTATCGCCTCCATCGGCAGTGTAGGCTCGTACGCGAACGTAATACGTCCCGGTCGTTTCAAAAATCACTTGGAAATCCAGCCGCGGGCTTCTGGGGACGTAGATGACATCGTAAAGGGTGCCTGCGACGGGCACGGCTTTCATGGCTCCGTCTCCGGAGTATCCACTCGGGCTGGTCACGAATTGCCAATGGTGCCCGCCTTGGGAAACGTTGTCATGGTAGCCTTCGGCCTCCATGATGACTAACCCGTCCTTTTCGACGTAGGGCCTCCTGGGAATGACGGGCTCGGCAATGCCGCGGGCGTCGTTGGACCTTTTGGCGCGGACACGGGATGAGTCGGTGGCGTTGATCCGTCCGTCTCCCGAGACGTCCGCACGCACCTGCCCCGCGACGTTTGGATCGATTAACTTGGTGCGCGCGGCCCGCACGCGGGAGAGGTCCGTGACGTTGACGCGAAGATCGCACGACACGTCGCCCTCCAGGGCCGTCATGATCCTATCGGCGTCTCCACTGAGCGGATTGCCTCCAACGTCCGTCACGCCAGAGACGCTTACCGCGTACTTGGCATAATCTCGAAGTGCGGGGGTGAAGATAATCACACCTTCCGTCTCACCGTTGCGCGTGGTGGTGGAAATCGTCGTGGCGCCGTAGACGTCCAGATACCCGTTGGCATCCCGCCCGGCGACCTCGACGTTCTGGGCGATCAGGCTCGTTGGGTCGATCGCCCCGTCGAAGGCCAGGATCAGCTTACAGACGCCGCTGGATCGCGGCTCGCAGAATGACCCGTCGTCGGGGATCTCCAACAGCCCTTCGCCGGCACCCCGGCCGTGCTCCGCCCCAGAGGACCAGGTCACGATGGTAAGCGGGCTGACGGTGGTTATCGCAACAGGGTCACTCTTGGGCCCTTCATGGATGACGGCCATCGCCGAAACCATGTAGGTATATGTGGTTTGTTCATCCAGACCGACGTCGCTGTATGTCCGCTTGTCCGACGGCGACCAGCCGATGAACGCGCCGTCGCGGTAGACCTTGTAAGAAGTAATGACGGAAGTTTCCATTCCAATGGGCAGATCCCAGGCGAGATCGATCTGCGAATCGCTCACGGCGGTAGGCCTGAGATTCTCCGGAGCGGTCATCAGCGGGGCATCGTCCCCGGTGACGAGCTCAATGCCGCTGCCGGTTCCGAGGTTGCGAGAATACTGCTTGTCGGTCACATTGTTCCAATGCTCGTGCGCACCGAGGCTGTTCAACCGGCTGGTGTGGTTGGCGTCGTTGGGAGCGTAGAAGGTCCCGGAAGGAGGGTTATCCGCCAGGGCCGCCTCGTGCAGGTAATCGTCCGCGTAGTTCGCGGTGTCGGCCGGATACTCCGACCGCACGAAATCCAGCACCACCGAGTCAACGGCGACGGGGTCTTGAGAGAGAAAAATGCTGGACGGCCAGTCGTCGTTGAAGGGCGCCAGCCACCACTTCAGTGGCTCAGCGCCTGACCTGGTTCCACCCCACAGCCCATCGACGAGATACAGAAGGGTTTTGCCGCCGAGGTGATCGTTGCCGATGATGTCCACCAGGGCCCGGTACTGCCCCATCGCCTGAACGCCCCAACTGGCTATGGTGGTGTGCAGATCGTAGTAGCGGCGACCAAGGTTGTCGCGGCCATCGGGGCGTCGGCAGAACGAGCCGTAATGGTTCTTCCCGCACGCCGTTACCCCTGCCCTCTCGTGGCCTTTGAAGGCCGCAAAGTTGATCATGTATGCAGCCTCTACGTAATGCGTCGGCAGGTAATCTGCCTGGTAGTACGACCCTGGATCGTACTTGCTCCAGAACACGACGGGATTGGCCGACTTGACGGCCCTGGTGCGTCCTAGCTTGCCTTCGGCGTCGAGGTAGACGACGTTCGGAAATTCGGCGTGGCAGAAGTCCCAGTCGTGGGCGGCGAAGTACCGGATCGGATCGCCAACCGAGATGTCCTCCTGGGCGACGCCCGCAACGTTAACCAAGTGCCGCAGCAGGGCCAGTATCGCGTGGGGAGAGACATCGGTATCGTTCTTTTGCGAGGCCTTGATGTACGTGTTCGTGTTGATCTGAACGCTGGAGTTGGTGTTAAGATTCACTTTGATGACGATCTTCTCGCCGGCCTGATAGCCGACGTCCCCGCGGCCGTGGGTCTGGTTGTAATGCGTGAAAAGCGCCTCCCAGGCCTCGGCGTCACTGTCCGTGCCGGTTAGACGCCGCAACCCCTTGGAGAGCATTTGGTCCACGAGAGCCTGGTTGGCCCTGGAAGGCTCCCACCAAAAAGTACCGCTGGTGGGCCCATCCCAGTTGGTCGCGTCCGGATCGTGCACCCAAACGACCCGGCCAGGAAAGATGCCCTTCGCCACGCCCATTGGAGAGTTCGCAGGATCAGACGGGACAAAGGCGGCAGTAACCGTTTCGTCCAGCGTGTCAGTTACGACAAACCACGTCGCAGCCAAGCCGAGGATTACACACGCAGTCGCAAGGAAGTATCGCCTTTCACCAAGGCGCTGTCTGGCCTTGCGGAACGCTAAGAAGGCACCGCCCAACCCAAACAACCCAGCTAGAAAGCTCGATGCCAGCGACGCAGCCACGCGCTGGCAGGGATACGCGGCCCGGCTGGGCTTGGGAATCACACGCACAAGGAACCAGATCAGCGCCAGCAGCCCCACGACAGGAAACAGCCAGAGCATCCAACGAGGGGTCGGTCTTGCACCGACGGGTTTGCCCGTCTTTGGACAGACTGTAACTGGATCCTTTTCACTCCGACGTGAGCCACTCATTGTGATGGCCCTCTCTTCAACAACACAAAGCTGCTGCTGACTGCGACAGCCACCGGCGCTTCTGCCTTGATTGTACTCCTTGAAACGGCTTCTGCCTATCCTAACCTGCCTTAAAGGCCGCTGCGACGGCCGACATCTGGGAGTTCGACGCTCCTGCGCAGCTCATTCCGGGCGATCAGGGCGAGCTTTGACTGCTGCCCCCCTTGCCTAATTCAAGATGTTTTTGCGGTGCGGCGTCACAGTGGGCGGACGCGCTGCTCCAGACCTACGGTTGGCCAAGGTGGCGCCGCAGGGCCTCCCGAACCGTGCCATTCAAGAGGCGAAAACTCTCGGGGTTCGAGCGCGTTTGCTTGGCGTAGCTCGAGATCGTCCATGGAATCATCGTCACTCGATACATACGGCCCGGCCGGATGTTATCGACGCGCGGGGTCGGGAGAAACTCCCAGCTATCCTCGGTGTTCTTCTCTTGCGAAGCCGGGAATTGCAGAATCTCCCTGCCCGTCAGTTCCATGGCTGCCAGGCGGACGTCATATTCCCACGCCACCACGTCCATCTTCCGCGTTTCTCCGGCGGCGTAGAGTGGTTCCTCACCATTTCCGCCCGGCTGTACGAGTGCAAAATCGGCGCCCGTTGCTCGCCGAAGCGCCTGAGCGAGAGCGGCGGCGGCACCGCCCTGCAGACACCACGAGGCGGAGGCTATCGGCGAATCACCATAGCCCGATTCCCAGCGCCATCGGGAGTCAAAACGCCTGGCGGCGACGCGAATGGGCTTCGCAGCATGCATGATGATGAAATCCGGTCCGGCCGGCATCCATCTCTGGACACGCATCATGGGGGTACCAGGTTTGTAGAAGTCCGACGAGTTTGACGCGACCCAGAAGATAAGCCGCTGGGGGGCGGCTGGGTTGTAGTAGAGCAGCCCAACCGCGCGATCCTCAAAGTTCCATGAGAAACCGTCGGACGTTGTCAGATGCCGAGCTTCGATCTTCACGGGCAGCTTATCAGCCAGCTTGGCGACAACCGAGTTATGATCCAATAGTTCCTCTACCGCTGAACAGCGTTTCTGAGCATGCCCGTCAGCTTACTTTGCGGGTATTAGAGTCTCATTCTCGATCCTTATACGCCCTTCCTTACGCAACCCGTATAGAACCGACTTGACGGTGGAATTGGATGGCTCAGAGCCAATGGCCTTTTTAATGACAGACGCAAGATGCGATTCAGGTAGGGACCCTCGCTGCTGGACGGCATCCATTATGGCCTGCTCCATCTGAAATTCATGCGAGGATACATCCTTCATCATCGTTATATGGTTGCGGTTGACGCAGGCTACCAGTTCAACCAAAGAGGCCTCAAGGTCCGGTTTCCCCCGGCAATAAGTCGCGGTCTTCACCTCGGTTCCTGAGTTTCTGGCAAAGACGGTTCCAACAATCCGGCCCTCAGAATCGAGAAGCGTAGCGAACAGCATATCAGAATCTTCGGGCTTTTCCGTGAATCTCAGTTCGTATCCGGCTGGGAGCTCCCCATTTGCCATCAGCTCTGCTGATCTTTTCCTGAGCGCATCCATATCAGCCTTCCATACCTCCGTTCCGTTAGTCAACAATGACCGATCGACGTTGTACACATACGCGGTCTTACGGACCCCAGTAGGGAAGGGAGCCGCAAGGTCAACTGTTGTCAGCTTCTCATTGAGTATGCAGCAAAGGAGGAACAGCGTTGCCTGCAGGCCGTTGCCGGCCATCAGGGTCACCTGCTTACCGTCAGGACTCGATATGGGAGTTGGAATAATAATATGCCCCGACGATTCTTCGGCAAGCAAGACTGGGCCCTTATCGAACGCACTGAGCCACTTATCACCTACGGGACATATGTGCGTTTGGCAACCGAGCCGTTCCCTTACGTAGTAGCTCGTCATAAGATCGCTCTCGACCGTCGACAGGAAGAATTTCTCTGAAGCTTCCGCGTCAGCTTGGGCGAGGTGGCGAGCTATGATGAAACCTGCGCGGTCGCCATCGACAACCTGCAAGGCATCCTGATTCTTGTCGTAGGCGAGCAGGTACCCTCTATCCCCGTCTCCGTCAAACACGATTCCGAAGACAGGTTTACTCGAGGAACGGCCTTCCTCGAACATCGTGCGAACAGAGAAAAGATAATCAGCAAATGTGTGCTGATCCACACGGCCTTCGATTCGATCGATTTCCTCGAGTTCAGCAACGCCACCACCCTGGTTAATGTTATCGCCGGTCGGTTCGGCGTTGATAACGCGAGAGTCGGCTCCAAGTCTTTCGAGGACAGTCGGAGCTATCATCGACAAGGCCCCGTTCGCGGGATCACATACTATGCGAATATCCGGCAGCTTGTCTTTGGCACGCGGGAGGGACTTGACGATGCAGTCAACGAAGCGTTGGCGTTTATCCGGGCAGACAGTGCGGAAATCCTGGTGATATTCACTTGGAAGTGGTTCGAGGGTATTCTTGTACTGATAAGCCGAAAGTGTGTAATCCCCGACGTCTCCTTCCGGGAGCAACTTCCTGCCATCCAAGAAGAACTTGAGTCCATTCTGATTGGCCGGGTTGTGACTGGCAGTCAGAACCGCTCCCGCTCGAACCCCGCAAGTCAGCATCTGGAAGGGAACTTCCGGAGTTGGGGCCAGACCGAGATCATAGACGACAAGCCCGGCTCGCGAGAAACCGTTTTTCATCGCCGCCGAAAGAAACTTGCCTCCAAAAAGGTCGCGCCCATCTTCGCCAACCAACACCGCATCTCCGCAGGAGAGTACCCTCCGTTGTTGCAGTATTTCGGCGAACGAGTAGCAATTGTTTTCGATCAGGTCTGGGGTGATGACCTGTTCGGTGACGAAACGTTGAAGGTAGTTCTGGCAACGTGAGGGATCTACCTTCCCACGTATCCCGTCGGTGCCCTGAAATCGGATACGCGCGTGTATCAAGGCGTCGTTGGCATTTTTCGAAAACTGAAACACTCTAAGTGCCTCTTTGAGGCTGATGAGGACCTCACGATCGTACTCATCAAGAAACCTGGAGAATATCAGTTCCTCGGCAACGGGATCCGCAGGAATCTGCCCGCCGGTAATGTCGGAGATCAAGAAGATCTTGCGTATTGCAAGTTCTTCGATGCGAGACTGCACGTCAGGCATGTTACGCATCCCCATGGAGGCGCAACGTTACACGCTTCACGCCGGAGGCTTCAAATTCACGTGTGACCTTTATAGAAGGCGCCGATCGCCCCTCAAGCGAGTACTCTTTGCGGGGAATTGAATCGGCCCATCTCTGTCGAGGCGTCTGATCCTCCGGAAATACCGTCGCCATCTGGAGCCAGAATCGCACTTTCGCCCCGTAGATGTTGCAGGCCCGGCCGATCAGTGTACCGGGTTCAAGCACTGTCAGACACCCAATCGTCGTATAATCACCGATTATTGCCCCGAACTTGACCAACCCGCTGGCAAACTTCCAGCCGTCAATACTTACAAACACTTCGCCCCAGTCGTTCTTTACATTTGAGTTCTTGTCTCCAGCGCCTTCGTTTACCAACCGCCCCAGAATGGAATCGCCACAGTATCCGTAGTGCCCGACCTCAGATCCTGCTACGACGTCCTTGCCCGAATCTGGGTCGTGAACAGATTCACCATCCATGATCATCGTGTTCTTCGCTTCGCTACGGAAGACAACGTGAGTTCCAAAGACCGTATCCTTTCTGATGTAGGCACCTGGAAGTATTTGACAGTTCTTCTCAAGGATTACGCGATTACCTGCTGTTGCTCCGTCAACCAGTGCGCCTTCTGCAACGTAGCACAAGTTTTCGATAACGGAGTTTCTTATAAGTTTGGCCCCATCGTCGATCCATACGTCGTTTCGTATGACACAAGGTCCTACGACCATGACACCCTGGCCAATATAGACGTTGTCTTCCACTCGTCCGCCAGAGATACGTGCACCAGATGCGATGTAAACATTCCTGCCGATAACGGCGCCATCCTCAATGGTGGCACCGTCTGCCACTACCGCACCAGATTTGATAACAACCCCGTGGCCAATAGTTGCACCGTCCGCCACGGACGCTCCCGCCTCAACTACACTTGTACCGCCCACTACCTTGGTTCGGTTTAGCTTGCGACTGTTCTGGAGCAGCGGCTTTAGACTCAGCATCTTGTTACGGACGAAGGTTGCGGCGTAGTCCGATATGTTGTTCAGCGCCTGATAGCAATACCGTACGCCGTCGAAGATGGCTGCATGTCTGAACTTAGAGAACTCAGGAAAGTAATACGCTACAGACAGCGCGTCATCGATAAGTGTAGCTCCCTTGGCCCGTAGGGCATCCTTTATTCGCTCGACAACGCTTGCATCTGAACCGGTGTACGTGACTGCTTCGAGTTCGCAAAGTCGGTCATTGGCGAAGTTCTCCTCTAGAAACGGGATGTGCTTAGCCTCCAAACTGAGCAGGCTAACACGTTCGAGAGGCAGGCGGCCGAGTACTTCCACGAAATTTTTTCCCGTCGCCTGAGCAAATGATTCTGCGGACACCATATCCAGAGCAAGCCCAAGCCGGTGTTTCTCAAGCAACATCTCAAGAAAATTGTCTGATGTCAGGACGCTGGCTGTATCGCTCTGCGCTGCGCTTACCTCGATCGATGGCAAAGCGATTAGAACGCGCCTCGCGTCGGTACGCGATTTCAGGAAACCAACGTTCTTGTCGATAACGTCGTCAATCTCCGATTCGGTGAGCTTTGCCGTGCCGTTATTCACTATTATGGGAAAGACAATGAACTTAACCGTGAAGTTTGCCGCCGGGCCGAATTCGTTCGTTGCATAGTCGTAGTGGCCGACATCTGGCAGGGCACTATGCTGTTTGACCACGATATCCTCAAATTGGGAAGGCAGGTCTGGATTCAACATGTTGCCTTCGCAGCGGATAATCTCCCACGGATCGAACTGCATGGGCGCCTTTTTCGCTCGGACGCGATCGACCCTGCTCTGCAACTTAGATGTGCCTCGGTACTCAACGTGGGTTATTGCATCGACGATCTTTGCCGAAGCGTTATCGCTGACACAACCTACGCCTATGACCCTGGCCATGAAGTTCTCCTCATTTCACATATGCCTGTCGAGCAATAATGCCCTCCGGGATTCACCATATTAACTTCAGTCCACAACCTTCGCGAGCCGTTTGTCCATGATTCTGTTTCGTTTCGAGCCACTTACAAGCCTGCTTCGGCGGCAAATGTCGGCCTCTTTGCATTGTAAGGACTTACGTCTCTTGCCGACAAGCCAACTTGGCTCTGTTCAACGTCAACTCCAATATACTCCGTGCTCATAGAGGGCTCCTTCCCGTAAGGTACATTGATCCTTCATACACACAATCAATGTACTCAGACGGATCAAAGGGACTTTGAGAAGATCACAGAGGTAAACAGCGAGCAAATGGTCCCAAAAAGTGTCCCAAAACGGGATAGGCGAATCGTAAGTCTAAGCGGGCGAAGGGATTCGAACCCTCGACGTCCAGCTTGGGAATTCGACAGTCGCGGCATAACCCGCAAGCCGGCAGTCGCTTACAAGCGTGTTTTTCGGCCAAAACGAGACTTATAAGTGGTTAGCAAGTCACTGACAACTCCGCTACAAGTCACCACCATGTGGCGACTGACCCACTCAGTGACCCACTCGATCACAGCCTATCCGTCTGACGCCCAGAGAAAGACCGACATTCCTCCCGAACAGGTTGATATAGGACACGAAGGAGTTTGGCTTGTCAGCAAGAGACGTACCCCTCAGGATGTGGTGCAGGCGGGCTTTCAGCAGGAACAGGCTGAAATGAATCTATCTCAGTGCTTCTACCGTTTGATCGCAAGAATCAGACAATTCCGAACGGTTCACGGACTCCTGAAGGCCCGGCAGTCTGGCTGGCCAAGACAAGAGCCTGTCCATTCGGATGCCCTGATTCCTTCCATTATCGCCCCGGATGGAGTTTTCGGGAGGGACAGGTTAGGCGAAGAGCGTCTGCACCTTCTTAACTGCTTCCCGCAGGGCCAAGACCACGACATGATCGCCTTCCTGGATCCGGGTATCGCCTCTAGGAACAACGACCTCATCCGGCCGAACGATCATACCCACCATGGCGCCGCGCGGGAAGCGGACGTCCAGTAGCGGCCGATCGACAATCTTCCCGCCCGCCCGGGCGACGAACTCCAACGCCTCGGCCGACACGCCGCGCATGCGTGCGACAGCCTGGACGCCGTCCGGACGGATGTACTTGAGGATCGCGTTCACGGTGGTTTCGCGTGCACTGACGGCCGCGTCGACGCCGAGCGCCATCGTCAGCGGCCAATAGATCTGCCGTTCTACCCGGGCAATGGTCTGCGGCACACCGATTCGCTTAGCATACAAGCAGCCGATGAGATTTATCTCGTCATCGTCGGAAACGGCCACGAAAGCGGTGGTCCCGGCGAGGCCCTCGCGCTCCAGCATGACCAGGTCATGGCCGTCGCCTTCGATGACCAAGGTTCGGCTGAACTCTTCGGAGGCCGATCGAGCTGCCTGTTTGCTGGTCTCGATGAGCTTCACGCGCCAGTCCTTCTGGAGCATGCCGGCGAGGCCTCTGCCGAGGTCGCTGGCGCCACAGACCATGACTGGGGGCTTCTGGCCTCGGTCGGCCGTGGGGTAGGCGATGCGGCCGATCTGCTCGACGGTCTCGGGCTCGGCAATCACGAAAAATTCATCGCCGGCCTGGAGAAAATCCTTGCCGGTGGGAACGATGACCTCGTCATGGCGCCGAATCACGGCTACGCGATAGACCATCCGGCCGAGGACGTCCGGCAGCTCGGCTAGGCTTCGTCCGTCGAATGGACTGCCCTCGGCGATGATGATGCCGGCTACGGCTACCGCGCCGTTGGCGAGTTTGACAATCTGGGTGACCCCGGGGTTGCGCAACAGATAAACGATCTCTTGGGCGGCTTCCTGATCCGGGTTGATGATCTGGTCAACGCCGAGTTCGCTGACTGGGACGGCCGGGTCATCGGCCTTGAAGGATGGGTGACGCACACGGGCGATGGTCTTTGGACATCCGAGTTTGCGGGCGATGAGACAAGAAAGCAGGTTCACCTCATCGCGATTCGTCACGGCTAGAAAGATGTCGCACTGGCCGGCCGCGGCGAATCGCAGGTCGGACGGCGTGCTACCGGGGCCCACAACAACGTGGCAATCGACGGCGCTCTCCAGGGCTTCGGCCCGTCTGGTGTTGGGTTCCAGCACGGTCACGTCGTGCTGCTCTTCGCTGAGGACGCTGGCCAAGGCCTGGCCCACGCCGCCTCCGCCATTGATGACGATCTTCATAAGCTTACTGCCGATAGAACCAAGGGGTGAACAGAAGCACCACAGTAAAGACTTCCAGGCGGCCAATCAACATGCAAAGCACGAGGAGGACTTTGCCGAGCGGAGGCACCCAGGAGTACGCGCGGGCATCGCCCGGTCCGACGTGGCCGAGCCCCGGGCCGATGTTGTTGAGCGTGGCGGCGACGGAACTGACCGCCGTGACCACCACCGTATCGGACGAAACGGCCGAGGGTTGATCTCCCGGCTCAATGGCAGCCGGAGATGCAAGCAGCACGCCGGTCATCATCAGTGAAGCTACAACGAAGATCCCGATATACAGGAATATGAAGGCCTGCACGGACTGGATGATTCGATCGTTGACGGGTTGGTTGCCCAGGCGCACGGGAATGACGGCCTGGGGGTGCAGCAGGCGGCGCATCTCCACGCCGGCGTGTTTGATCATCAGGAATACGCGGATGCTCTTCATTCCGCCGCCGGTGCTGCCCGCGCAGCCGCCGAAGAACATCAGCACGACCAGCCCCAGGCGGACCACGATCGGCCAGAGGTTGAAATCGCCGGTGGTGTAGCCCGTGGTGGTCGTGATCGAGGTGACCTGAAAGGCCGCCTTACGAAGGGCGCTGAGCAGATCGTATTGCACCGCCAGCAGCGCGGTGACGATGACAATTGCCGTCGCGATGACGCCGACATAGAAGAGGAACTCGCGGTCTCTAATGTAGGTCTTCAGGCGGCCGCGGAGACCGGCGTAGTGCAAGGCGAAGTTGGCTCCCGCCAGCAGCATGAACACGATGATCACCACCTCCACATAGGCGCTGCGGAAGTAGCCGACGCTTGCCGAGTGCGTTGAGAAGCCGCCCGTGGCCATCGTGCCGAAGGTGTGACACATGGCATCGAAGAGCGTCACCGCCGGATGGCCCCACAGCAGCAGGCACTCGGCCGCGCTGAGAAGCACGTAGATGCTCCACAGAAGCTTCGTGGTCTGTCGGACGCGCGGGACGAGTTTGTCGGCCGCTGGGCCGGGCACCTCCGCGCGGTAGATCTGCATCCCGCCCACGCCCAGCAGAGGCAGCAGGGCCAGGCTGAGCACGATGATGCCCATGCCGCCGACCCAGTGCGTGTAGCTCCGCCAGAAAAGGATGCACTTCGGCAGGGCTTCGATATCGGTGACCAACTCGCCGCCGTTGCTCGTGAGGATGCTCGCGCCCGTGGTGGTCAGGCCGCTCATCGTCTCGAAATAGCAGTCGAGGTAGTTGGGGATATAGCCCCCGATGAAGAACGGCAGCGCCCCCAGAGCCGCCAGAGCGACCCAACCCAGGGTGGCCACGGCAAAGCCCTCGCGCGGCCCGGCATTGATGCGGTGCCCCCGAAAACTTACCGCCACGGCCAGACCCACGCCGATGCTGATGCCCATCGACCACAGCAGCGACGCGACGGCCTCATATTCGCCGAAATAGAGCCCCCACGCCACCGACGGCAGCATGTTCAAGCCGAACAGCACCGCCAACACGCCGACCAGGAACAAGACGAACCGAATACGCATGATGATGTATTACGGCCTCGGCGACGAATGGTCAACAGCAAGCTTTGAGGGCAGAGCAGTTGCCGAACAGCAGGAAAACAGAGGGAATCCTCGTCAAGCGGTGATAAGCCGCCCTCACCGGCCGATCAAGGCCGACACCTCGAAAAGCCCCGCAAACAGAGAAGAGAAGCAACCCCTGTCATCGACTGACAAGGGCTTTCAAGAAGCGGGCGAAGGGATTCGAACCCTCGACGTCCAGCTTGGGAAGCTGGCATTCTACCACTGAATTACGCCCGCAAACATTGGCTTTTTACCACATCACCGCCCGTTTTGGGACAGTTTTTGGGACAGTTTTTCTGAATGCTCCCGGCCGAGGCACACGAGGCTCGCTGCAAGATCCAATGGGCCGTACTGGGCTCGAACCAGTGACCTTGCGGGTGTGATCCGCACGCTCTAGCCAACTGAGCTAACGGCCCGAATCCTCTCCCGCCGACAACGAAACGCATTATACTTGGCGTGACAATCTTTGCAATACTTCAAGCGTGTGGGTGAGGTCCTTCGGCCAGGACGCTTCGAGCTTCATGTCCCGATTGGTCCGCGGATGTCGGAACTCGATGCTCTGGGCATGAAGGGCTTGACGAGTGATTAGCGGGTCAACGGCCTCATCGGCGCGCCCTTCCAATTGGCTTCTGTAGATCGCGCCTCCGCCGTAGATCGTATCGCCCACTATCGGATGGCCGATGAAGCTCATGTGCACACGGAGCTGATGCGTTCGGCCGGTTTGCGGATGCAGCTGGACCAGCGTGAACTTGGCCTGCGTTTTTCCCACGGGTCCGATCCGCTGGAGAGCCTTGTATTTCGTTATAGCCTGCTTGGTTGTCGCCGCGTAAGGCTTGCCCGTTCGGCGGTGGACGGCATATCTCTCGCGGATCTTGGCGTGTTTGCCGATCGGTGCGTCGATAATATCCTCGTCGCGGTCGAGATGGCCATGCACGATAGCGGCGTAAGTCTTATGGACCTTTCGCAGTTCGAACTGCCTGCCGAGCCGCCACAGCGCCAGCTCGGTTTTGGCCACCAGCAGGATCCCGGTCGTGTCACGGTCGAGGCGATGAACGATCCCCGGTCGGAAGATCTCACCTGAAATCGGCAGTTCGCTAATACCTCGCCAATTCTTCTGGAAGTAGTACGCCAGGGCATTGACCAGCGTGCCGGTCCAGTTGCCGCGGGCCGGGTGGATGATAAGATCGGCCTGCTTGTTGACGGCCAGTAAGTCATCGTCCTCATAGACCACGTCCAGCGGAATCGGCTCGGGCGGGATCTCCTTGGGGTGAACTTCCGGCAAGAGCATGTCGACAACGTCGGCGGCCTGAATTATATGGCTGGGTTTGACGATCTGACTGTTGACGGTCACCATGCCCTCGCGAATGTATCTCTGTATGGCGGTGCGGGAGACTGTCTTGCCCAGCCGGCCGGAAAGATACTTATCCAACCGCCTATTGGGTAGGGCGCGGCGAATGTCGATCCGAACATGTCGAATCCCATCGGCCTCTGCTTCAATGGGCGTCTCGACGCTTTCCAGGCCGTTTTCGTCCCTGGTGATCGGTTCCTGCGATGGATCTTCCTGAGGTGCTTCCATAGAGCAGATTATACACCCCCTTGCTGCGGCCGAAACCTCACAAGAAGTGACAACCCACAGCGGGCCTGCTGTGGGCTGGGGAATCAAGCTTTCTTGCCAATGCCTTTGTGCGAGGAAGCTAAGCGGCTCCGACGAGCTCTCTGGCCACATCGACGGCGCTTGCCGCGTCCGGAGCAAAGCCGTCGGCACCGATTTCATCTGCGAAGCTTTGTGTGACGGGCGCTCCGCCGATAATCGTCTTGATATCGATACCCGCGGCCTTCAGCGCTTTGACGATCTCGGTCATCTGCGGCATGGTCGTGGTAAGCAAGGCGCTCATCGCACAGACATTCGCGTCTTCGGCCTTGCAGGATTCGACGAATTTTTCGGCCGACACGTCGGTTCGAAGATCGACAACCTTGAACCCCCCGCCGGTCAGCATCATGGCGACCAGGTTCTTGCCGATGTCGTGCAGATCGCCCTTGACCGTGCCGATGACGATGGTGGCTACGGGCTCGATCCCGGCGGCGGCCAGCCGAGGCTTCAAGATGTCCATGCCGGCGTGCATTGCCCTCGCGGCGATAAGCACTTCCGGCACATATATCTCATTGGCCTTGAACCGCGCGCCGACAACGTCCATGCCGGCGATCAGCCCTTTCTCCAACACGTCCCCCGGTGGAACGCCTTCGGTCAGCGCCTGTTCGGTCAACTCGACCACAGTGTCGCGGTCGCCGCGTATCAACGCATCCGCTAATGCCTGTAAATCCGCCATGCTTAAAAGGCCTCCTTCGCTCTATCCGCAAAGCTGTTGTCAGTTTTCCAATTTACGCGCCATCATTACCTTCGTGAGAGAGTGTGCTTATTATCGCGCCGGCAGCGATTTGTAAACTGACTTTTCCCGGGAATTTCTCTTCCTTTTCCTTGGAGGCCCGGTGCGGCTCTCAAAAGGCTCAGGTTTTGATACGGCGGAATCTTTGCCTGGAGGGGCTTAGTCCGTTTGGGGCGTGGGTTGCGTTGCGGGGATCGTTGTCGGAGCCGTCGCCGGCTGCGTGCTGGCGGCAGCCGGCGCGGTGGTGGCCATCGGGGCCGGCTGCGCCAGCAGGCGCAGCTGGACCAAGCTGGTTGCTGCCTGCTGCACTACCGGCCGGCCCGCCAGCTTGATAGCGTTCAGCACGGCTTGGTATTCCGCGCGAGCGGCCTCAAGGTCGCCGCGATTCTCCGCCAGCCTTCCCAGGCCGAGGTGTGCCTTGGCCACGGCCAGCTCTTGCTCGGCGAAGTTGCTGAGTACCAGCCGGTAGTAACCGGCCGCCTGGTCGCCGAGTCGTCTCCATTCGGCCGGGTTGGTGGCGACCCCGGCGAAGGCCATCCGTCGGGCATATTCGGCTCCCAATTCCGCGGTCGCCAGCGCTGCGATCTGTTCGTCGTCGTCCTGGCGGGAGAGATCCGCCAAGATGCGCACACGCTCATCGGGTTTCAGACGCAGATCTGTCATTGCCGTGTCGAATTTGAACTGGACCTCTGCGCGCGCCTCTCGCGACTTCTTGTAAGCGTAGAAGCCCACAAAGACCACCAGCGCCACGATCAAAGCGCCCCAGGCGATGAGAGTGCCCCGCTTCTTGAGAAAATCTACCGCTTGGGCCAGTTCGACTCCAAGCACGTTCTCGTGAAGTTCGTGACGACGTTTCGCTTTCATGATGCGGTTTTACGGATGCTGCGATTACTCCTGGCCGGGCGTTCGAATCGGCCCACTGGTCCACAACTGCACCTTTATGTACGTCGGATGGAACAAGCTGCCGCGGACAATGATGATCCGACAGCGTTCCGTCTCCTTTTCGAAATCCATTAAGATTTCCCCGCGGACGAACATGGCTGTGCTCAGCACCCAGCGGTTTACCGGCATCTGCCGCTCGTAGAACCGCTTGACGACCAGCTTGTTCGCCCGGCCTTTGTAAGTGTGATCGACAAATCTCGCCCCGGCGAGGGCGTAGTCGCGGCTCTTGCGCTCATCCAGCTTGAAGCCGATCGGAACCGGCAGGTCCGGAATCGGCGGGCGCGACTGAGCGATCAGTTCCGCGAGAGGCTGGACCTGTCTGGGCGCTCCGCTGGAGGCATCGATCGTTCGCCCGCCACCGCTTCCCTCGCAGCCGGCGACCGAAACGAGAGCCACAACAAGACAAATGCCTGCTGTTCTTATTCGCCTCATCCTGGACCTCCCTGCCACTCTGGGCGGTTTTGTCAAACGCCAAAATGGAAGCGGCGCAGTTGCCGCCCGGCGTCCTATCGCGATGCTAAACTCATCCATCCTCGCGGGATTGTCAAGTACATTTCCCGCAAACCGGCGCCGCATAAGGCTCGCCGCGCCGGCGGAACAACTTCTCCGAATTGGATCTTTCCTGAGCATTATCGTTCATGACCCTGACTGTTCTGGCGGCCGATAGCGACTATGCGGGACCGACGATGCCGATGATTCTTATTGTCAAATGCCTCTGCGGCCCGTACTGTGTACGGCCGTCTCGCTGGGCATACCGTGCTCGGCATATAGACAACGTGGAGAAGCAGCGTGGTTGTCGTATTGAACCTCTTTGACATCATTCCAGGCAAGGAGACCGATTACGCCGAATATCTCCGGCGGGTCCAGCCGATTCTGGACCGCTTCGGCGCTAAGGTGCTTCTGTACGGACTGACGCGCATGATCTACATGGGAAGCTGCGCGCAGCAGTACTGCGGATTAATCGGCTACAAGAGTTTAGGCGATCTCAGAGAGCTCTCCCACGATCCGGAGTTCAGCCAGATCCGCCCGCTTCGAGACAACTCGACGACAAACTACGTGTTGACCGCCATCGAGGGCTTTGAAACCATGAACGATGCGGCCGACTTCCTCGAAAGCGTCGCAAGCGGCCACCAGCAATAACTCTCGGTTAAGTTCATTCGGGGCAGAGGCTTTCGGCGGTGCGAACAAATCTGGAGAAACGATGATGATGCGAAGCGATGTGGTCAAGAAAGGTGACGAGCGCGGCCCTCATCGCAGCCTGTTGAAGGCCATGGGCCTGACGGACGCCGACCTCCGCCGGCCGTTTGTCGCCATCTGCAACAGCTACACCGACGTCGTGCCCGGCCACGTCCACCTGGACGCCGTCGGCGAATTCGTCAAGAAACATGTCCGTGCCGCCGGCGGCACGCCGTTTGTCTTCAACACCATCGGCATCTGCGACGGCATCGCCATGGGCCACACCGGCATGAAATATTCGCTCGCCTCGCGCGAGTTGATCGCCGACTGCGTCGAGTCGATGTGCCTGGCCCACATGTTCGACGCGATGATCTGCATCCCGAACTGCGACAAGATCGTGCCGGGCATGTTCATGGCTGCGTTGCGGCTGAACATCCCGACGATCTTTGTCTCCGGCGGCCCGATGGAAGCCGGCCGCGTCGCTGGCCGCGACGTTGACCTGATCGACCAGTTCTTCGCCGTCGCCCAACGCAGAGTCGGAAAGATGACGCTGCGGCAGGTCAAGATGTACGAGGACAACGCCTGCCCGACCTGCGGCTCATGCAGCGGCATGTTCACCGCCAACAGCATGAACTGCCTGGCCGAGGCGGTCGGCATGGCCTTGCCGGGTAACGGCACGTGCCTGGCCACCAACCCCGCGAGGATAAAACTCTACGAGACCGCGGCCGGCCGCATCGTCAAGATGGCCAAAGATTGGATTCGCGGCGGCTGCAAGGACAGCCACGCCCTGCTGCCGCGGAACATCATGAATAGAAAGGCCTTCGTCAACGGTTTCGCGCTGGACATGGCCATGGGCGGCTCGGCCAACACCGTGCTGCATCTGCTGGCGATGGCAAACGAGGCCGGTGTGAAATTCTCCCTGGCCGACATCGGGCGGATCTCAAAGCGAACGCCGAATATCTGCCGCGTCATGCCCTCCAAGACGCCGGAGGGCAAGATCTACCACGTTCAGGACGTCCACCGCGCCGGAGGCATTCACACCATCCTCAGCCAGTTGGACGCCGACAAGCCGGGATTGCTGAATACCGACTGCATGACCGTCACGGGCGAAACGCTCAAGAAGAACCTCGAAAAATGGTCGCTACGAAGCAAGAGGCTCTGCCCGGCCGCCAAGAGGATGTACCGCGAAGGCTGGAAGGTTACCGGCCGAAGCGTGGAAGACGTGCGGGCGATGTATCGCGGCCAGAGGCCGAAGAAGCTGCCGACGAAGAATTTGGGCAGGTTCGACGCCTACGACGTGATCCGACCGCTGGACCGCGCGTTTACCAAGAAGGGCGGACTGATCGTTCTCTATGGCAACATCGCCCGGCGCGGCGGCATCGTCAAGCTCTCCGGCGTGGATCCAAAGATATACAGACACTGCGGCCCGGCGCTGATTTTTGAAAGCCAGGAGGCCGCCTGCGCGGGCATTTTGGGCGGCAAGGTCAAACCAGGCGACGTGGTGGTCATCCGCAACGAAGGGCCTAAGGGCGGGCCTGGCATGCAGGAGATGCTCGCCCCGACGGCCTACATCGCCGGACTCGGCCTGGCCGACAAATGCTACCTGATCACCGACGGGCGGTTCAGCGGCGGCTCGGCCGGGGCGTCCATCGGGCACGTCTCGCCCGAGGCGGCCACCGGCGGAGAGATCGGCCTGCTGAAAAACGGCGACCTCATCGAGGTGGACCTGCCGGCGGGCAAGGTCAACGCCAAGGTCTCACAGGCCGAATTCGCCCGCCGCCGAAAGCGATACAAACCGCGCCCCTGTCCGATCCGCCATGGGGCGCTTGGCCGCTACGCCGCACACGCTACCTCCGCCGACATCGGCGTCGTGCTCGACTGGCCGGGAAAACCAAAGTAACCGCAGGGCACGCAAAGAGCGGGAAGTTCAAGAAATGTAATGCAAGCTGGGGTGACATGCGTTGAACGAGTCGAGTCAGAAACTCATCATCAGGCCCGCAACGCCCTCGGACGTCCCGGCGATTACTGAAATCTACAATGGCGCGATTCTTAAGACCGTAGCCACGTTCGACACCGAGCCGAAGACGGCTGCCCAGCAGCATGCGTGGTTTGACGATCACGATGAGAGGCATCCCATCCTTGTGGGTGAGATAGGGGGCAAAGTTATCGGCTGGGCGTCTCTGAGCAAATGGTCTGTCCGCCCCGCCTATGCCGACACGACCGAGGTCTCAGTGTACGTTAGAGAACAATTCCGCGGCCGAGGTATCGGCCGGAAGCTCCTTGAGGCCATCCTCGCCGCCGGCAAACGAGTGAACCTGCATTCTGTGATCGGGCGCTATCGCCGAGGGCAATCCAGCCAGCATCCACCTGCTCGAGGAGATGGGCTTTGAGCATGTCCGGGTACTGCGCGAATGCGGGCGAAAGTTCGGCCAACTCCTGGACGTCCACCTGATGCAGAAGGTTTATCCTCCGAAACAATAACGGCGGGTGGCGCGCTTTGCTTGCAAAGTGTGTTGCTGATACGAAACCGCTTCGGTCATTTGACCGCTCGAATAAATATAGGGACGCTAGCAAGAAAGGCAGAAAATCTGGTTAGCGTCCCCAGATTTCCACAATCAGAAAGCCGGGCTCCATGAGGTAAGTCAGAACTTTACCTTGGGTGGTGCCTTCTGCTGCTCGGTGGCTTCGAAGTATTCGGCTTTTTCCACGCCGGCCATGCCGCAGAAAGATCTGCCGAAGAAGGAACGTGCATAGGTATTAACGGCACGTACAGCTTCGTTATATCGTTTGCGCTCGACGGCGATGCGGTTTTCGGTGCCTTCGAGTTGGTCCTGCAGTTTCAGGAAGTTCTGGTTGGCCTTGAGTTGGGGGTATTGCTCACGCAACAACAGCAGGCGGGAGAGAAATCCCTGCAGTTGACCGGCCGCCTTGGCTTTGCCAGCTATCGAGCCGGCCTGAAAGTACTTCGTGCGAGCGTCGGCGATGTGTGTGAAGAGCTCCTTCTCGTGTGAGGCATATCCCTTAACCGTCTCAATGAGGTTGGGGATCAGATCGAAACGTCGGACCAGAACGGTTTCCACCTGGGCCCACCGCCCCTTGACGGCCTCGTCGAGCCGTATGGCCTTGTTGTATCCGCCCCAAACGACAAAGAAACCACCCAACAGAACTGCAGCGAGAGCGATCAATACAATAACACCCGTTCCAATTTTGCCGGCTTGACCTGACTTTTGCATGTTTTGCGATCCTTTCATACCTTAGTTACCAACCACCGCTGGCACCGGCGCCGCCGAAGCCGCCTCCACCACCAAAGCCACCGAACCCTCCACCGCCAAAGCCACCTCCGCCGTAGCCTCCGCGGCCACCCATCATAAAACCTGCCAGCAATCCCCAGAAAAGCATGTTCCGGCGACGGCCTCTTGACATGCCGCCGACCAAGAGCAAAAACAATATTGGCAGGAAGCTCAGCAGTATGCGTGCGAGTCCGTGGCGCCGCGCCATCGGGCGAAGTTTCGGCATTCCCGTGAGGGTCATACCTCGGTCGGCGGCAATTGTCTGGGCCAATACCGCGGTGGCCTCGAATACCCCCTGGGAGTAACGACCAGCTTTGAAGTGTGACACGAAGTAATCTCTACCTACCTGCCCCACGTAACCGTCAGGCAAGACGCCTTCCCATTCATAGCCTACTTCAAAGCGATACTTGCGATCCTTGACCGCTACTACTACCAGTACACTGGCGGACTTCTGGTTCGCTCCGAGTTTCCATTTATCAGCCCTTTCGAAGGCAAACTGGTGGATATCCTGTCCATTCGTGGACTGGACGGTAAGGACAATAATGCGGGCACCGGTTTTCTGCTCGAGTTCCTGGAGCAGGCCGATCAATTTCTGTTCGGTGGCGGAATCGATGATGCCCGCACGGTCGGTGAGATACGTTTTGGGAGCAGGTCCGATGTCGGCAGCCAACGCCGCTGACAAGAACAAGCAGGGCAGCGTTAATAGTGCGATCAGCGGTGCTTTAAAGATCACGATTCTTCCCCGATCTGGTCCACCTTTCGCGCCAGGTGATCGATAACCTGGTAAACATCTTCAAATATCGTCTCAACCTGATCGGCGTGTGGTCGAACGTGCTGTTGCTTCAGGTTCATAATGGGGGAGAGCTTTTGAGAATCAAACTCGAATGTTTTGGCTGCTACTTCCAGTGTAGCCAGTGCTTCTCGCGGCCGATC
>SDBS01000592.1_pt1 | contig 35632 bp, 40 predicted proteins | sample 2277091 | NCBI WGS metagenome assembly SDBS01 (sample SAMN10404972, study PRJNA504765) | marine sediment metagenome | isolation source: marine sediment core GS10_PC15, 163 cmbsf | place: Arctic Ocean: Southern Knipovich Ridge | collected 2010
AATCTATATAAAGAAAAACATTGAAAAGATATTATATAATTTCTGGTTTATTTTTGGAATTTTTAATTAATTATAAAAAACTCTAACACTTAACTATGACTTCTGAAGATTTATTGAAGAAATTGAAAGATTTGATTGTTGAAGGAGAGCCTCAGAAAACAATTGAGCTTATGGAGGAGGTAATCAAACAAGGTTTGGATGCTAAAATTATCTTAAATGAAGCTATAATTAAGGGGGCAGATGAAGTTGGAATATTATACGAAAAAGAAGAATATTTCCTTGCTGATTTATTAATGTCAGGAGATGCTATTAAAGCGGCTATGGAAATATTAAAACCTAAGTTATTAATGCATTCAGATATTAAACCTCAGAAGGTTATATTAATTGGAACAGTAGAGGGAGACGTTCATGATATAGGGAAAAGTTTAGTCACTTCGCTTTTACAAGGTCAAGGATTCGAAGTTATTGATTTAGGCTCAGATGTTCCAGTAGAAACTTTTGTTCAAAAAGCAAAAGAGATAAAACCTGATATTATAGGACTTAGTGGTTTACTTACAATGAGTATTTCAAAAATGCATGAAACAATTATATTACTCAAAAAGGCAGGCATCCCTTCAAAAATAATTATCGGAGGAGGGGTTGTTTCCAAACAGTCGTGCGCAATGATAGGCGCAGATGATTGTGCAAAGGATGGATATGAGGGAATTAAAAAAATTAAAAAAATATTATCTGAATAGAGAGGTTGAGAAAAAATGCCTTATGATTGGATAAAATCAGTTACGAGAGTTATGAAGGCTGCGAGTGGTCAAGTTAAAGGTCTTGATAGAGTCCCATTTTTTGCAATAAGTGATGAACAATTTATATCTCGGATTATGGGAATTACGACGAGAGAAATTTTAAGTTCACCAGAAACATACGCAAATTGTATTATTAAAACTGCAGAATTTATTCAAGCAGATACCATCCAAATTCCTTCTGCCTATGCTGGACCTTTGGAAGCATATGCATTTGCCGAAGTAAACAATAAAATGGATTCTATTCAATGGTATGATTATAAGCCATTAGCAATTAAACCGGGTGAAGTTTGCAAAACAGAAGAGGATATCGAAAAGTTGGAAATTCCTGATCATTCGAAAATTGATCTCTGGGAAACAACTTTCACTACGGCTAATATTATTAAAGAAAAGGTTAATCTTTCACAAAGTATGGGTGTTTCAATATGGTCCGTCGTTCAAGAATTAAGAGGTATAGACGCATTTAAGGATATTCGAAGAAATCCTGATTTATTATTAAAATTATGTGAAAAAATATATGAAAGCCAATTAGATGTTTATAATAATTGGGTTGAAAAAGTAGGTGTTCCTCCTCTCATCATGTATACGGGATATGCTTTCAATAAACACATGATGTCCTTTAAAGACGCCATGAAATATGAAGGGCAATTTATTAAAAGATTTCAAGAAAAAATTAAAGCCCCTTTTATGCTTCATAATTGTGGAACTAAACCATATTTTAAGGAAATATGTAGAGAAATAGACTTCATTGCAGTAAATGGATCCCATCCTTTAGATATAGAATATTGGATTGAATTTCAGAAGGAATTTCCAAAAATTACAATAATGGGAGCAAATATAGATGTTAGTCGTGAAATGCTAACGGGTACACCTCAAGATGTAGAAGAAAAAGTGAGAGAAAACATCATAAATTTGGCTCCAAGAGGTAGATATATAGTAAGTCCCATTTGTTGTTTACCTTGGGGAGTTCCACTACCAAATGTGTTTGCTATTCATAAAGCAATAGAAAAATATGGTCAGTACCCCATAAAGATAAGTTAATAAAGAGGTAAATATAAAGTGGGTCATGATTGGATAGCATCACGAAAGAGGGTTGGTGCTACGTTATCAGGTTCGACTAATGTTGATAAAGTTCCTTACTTCCCTATGATTTGTGAAGAAATTATCTGTCGAGTATCTGGTAAAACTTTTAAAGAATTAATTAATTCCCCAAAATCTTATGCAAATGCTTCAATTTTAACAAGTGAGCTCTTAAAATCAGACAATGCTGTAATTCCGACAGCATATGCGGGTCCTGCAGAAGCATTAGCCTTTGCTGAAACAAATAATAAACAAGAGTTTATCAAATGGTATGATTACAAAATTTTTATGATTAAACAAGGTGCTGTATGTAAAACAGAAGAAGATGTAGAAAAATTGGAAATACCAGATCATAGCAAAATATCACTTTGGGAAAACTGTTTTTCAGCAGCTAGTTTACTTCAAAAAAAAATTAATATTCGACAAGGTAGCGCTTTAGGAATTTGGTCAGTTGTCCAAGAATTGAGAGGTATCGAGGCTTATAAGGATATACGCCGTAATCCTGATTTATTGATGAAATTGTGTGAAAAGGTGTACAAATCTCAAATGGATTTATATGATCTTTGGAGTGAAAAAGTAGGAGGCGGTCATCATATTCTTTTTACAGGATATTCATTTAACAGACATATGATGAGTTTCGAGGACGCAATGAAATACGAAGGGCAATTTATAAAGAGAATTCAAAAGAAGACTAAGGCCCGGATCATACTTCATAACTGTGGCACATCACCTTATATCGATAAAGTCTGCAGTGAATTAGATATAGCTGCTATTAATGGTTCACATCCCTTAGATATAGAATTTTGGGTAGAATTCAAGAAAAAATTTCCGAAAGTGACAATTATAGGAGCGAATATTGATGTAAGTCGAGAACTTCTTACGGGGACACCATTGGACGTAGAAAATAAGGTTAAAGAAAATATTGTAAATCTAGCTCCTGGCGGGAGATATGTGGTTGGTCCAATTTGCTGTCTCCCATGGGGGGTATCATTATCAAATATTATGGCAATCCCAAAAGCAATTGAGAAATATGGACATTATCCCATAAAAACGTGAATGTGGAAAGAGACGCTATAGACATCGACCAAGAAGAAGAAAAACACTATAGCTAGTGTGATAATATATTTATTCATCTTATAAATTCAAGATTTTTTAAATGAATATGCGTTTAAAACAAATTGAGTAGCTCTTTTTCCATCATTAAAATCAGGATGCTCTTGTTTTCCTTTCAAAATGCAATTTATGAAATGATTAATTAATAGATGCTGTGAAATATCACTTGATGATTCATATTCCAATGCGCTTTTGATAAATTCATTTCTTTTCAATTTTTTGGGAGTAAAAGATATCGGATCTTTTGAATGTAAATCAATTTTAAGGATTCCCTTTGTTCCATATAATTCAAGAACTTCCATCGGTTCATTACACCAAGAAACACTGATGATTCCAATAATATCATTTTCAAAACGAAACATTACATTGCAGTTATCTTCATTTTTAATATCCTTACAGGATGTGTTATAACTATACCCCTCAAGTTCTTCAAATTCACCCATCATATAACGAAGGATATCAATACAATGAACACCAAGGTCTAATAATACCCCCCCTCCCGCTTTTTCGGAATCAAAAAACCACTTTTGTTCTGATAATGGTTTCCAGGAAGTATATGGACCATAATGGCTAAAAAAATACCTTATTAAATTTACTTTTCCTATTGCTTTATTATCAATAATTTTCTTTATGTGACTAAATAACTCAATATATCTTTTATGAAAAGAACTAAAATAGATTAAGTCCTTTTGATTTAACATCTTTTCAATTTCTTCTAATTCTTTTTCTGAAATACAGATTGGCTTCTCACACAGAATGTTTACATTATTTTTTATAGCCTCTATGGTCATAGGAGCGTGAAGATAATTAGGGGAACAAATCGATACCACGTCTAAGCGTTCTTCTTCCAACATTTTCTTCCAATCATCTCCCCAGTAATATTTTGGTATATTGAATTTCTCAGCCGCATCTTTAGCATGTTGCTCTGTTCTAGATGCTACAGCTACTAATTCACAATTTTCATTTTTCTTATAACCACTTAAATGAAGATACCCAAAACCGCCGGCACCTATCAATCCAACTCTTAATTTCATAATTTCAAATTATGGATTATTTTTAATAAATTCTATAATATGTGCTGAAAGTTCAGGACCATAATCCTCTTGAACAAAATGTCGAGCATTTTTAAACGTAGCGTGGTTTTGACCTTGAGCACCCGGTACAATTTTCTGCCACAATTTATCTCCATCCTTTGTCAGTGGATCCCTATCGGAGAATAATGTTAAAAAGGGTTTCGTCCATTGTCTATACTCTTCCATAGCGTTTTTGTTCTCCTCAGCCTCTAGATCATCAGGTTTAAGCGGTATTAGAAAGGGCATAGAACGGAAAGCTGATTCATAAGAATCATCTGGAAATGGTGCTTTATAGGCAGCTATAACTTCATCCGGTAATTTTTTGAATGTTCCAGCATGCATTACTTTTTCATATGGATATTTGGGTGGAGCAGATTTATTAAAATCTAACCATCTTAAAAATTGTTTATTAACTTCATCTGAATCACTAAAATTATCACCAGTGGGTAAACCTCCATTTGACAGAATTAATCTCTTAAATCTGTCTTGATTTTCAATTGCCACTCTCAATCCTATTAAGGATCCCCAGTCATGACAAAATAACGTAAGATTTTGTAGATCAAGAGAAAACATCCACTTTGTTGTCCATTCTATTTGTTTACGATATGTAAAATCACTTTTTTGTGATGGTTTATCAGAGCGTCCAAAGCCCACCAAATCAGGGGCTATACAACGATATCCAGCTTCTACAAGAGGAGGTATCATATGTCTATATAAAAAGCACCAAGCAGGTTCACCATGCAATAATAATATAACTTCTGCTGCATTTAGAGGACCTTCATCTAAATAATGAATTCTTATAGTATCAACTTCTATATAATGTGGCTCAAATGGAAAATCCGGAAGATTTTCAAATCTTTCATCTGGAGTACGCAGTAATTTCATACTATATTCTTCTTTTATATACTTTATAAGCTTGAATTACTATCTAATTTCAATTTAATTTCAATTATGGATTATCTTTAATAAAATTTATAATAATCTTAGCTAGCTCAGGACCACCATCTTCCTGTACAAAGTGATTAGCATTTTTGATCGTTGTGTGGTTTTGCCCTTTTGCTCCCGGAACAAGGTCATGCCACATTATATCTCCACCACCGGTAATTGGATCACTATCAGCAAATGCCGTTAAGAATGGTTTATTCCACTTTTTGAATTGTTCTTGAGCTATTGTATTCGCCTCGTGTTCAGGATCATCGGGAGTAATTGGGACTCGGGATGGCATAATTCGAGCTCCAGCTTTATATGATTCATCAGGAAATGGAGCATCATACGCTTTTAAAATATCTCGTGATAATTTGCTAGTTGTTCCCATTTGTAATATCATCTTGATTGGTAATGCTGGGGTAGTCCTAGAAAATTCTCGCCATTGTTTAAATCTCTCAAGGTTTTCATTAGCTTCACCTGAGATAAATCCTTCAGTTCCACCTGTTGGGAGCCCACCATTTGATAAAACAATTCTTTTAAAGCGATCTTGATTTTCAATAGCCATTCTTAATCCTATTAAAGAACCCCAATCTTGACAAAATAGAGTTATGTTTTTAAGATCAATTGATAACATCCATTTTGTCATCCACTCGACATGCTTAGCGTATGTGTGATCAGATTGTTCTGTTGGTTTATCAGAGCGTCCGAATCCAACCAAATCGGGAACCACGACTCTAAACCCAGCTTTAACAAGAGGGGGAATCATATTTCTATACAAGAAACTCCAAGAAGGTTCACCGTGCATTAGTAAAATGACTTCCTCATCATTAGATCCCTCATCCACATAATGAATTCTTATATCATCTATCTCTATATAATGAGGTTCAAATGGAAAGTCAGGAATATTTTCAAATCTTTCATCTGGTGTTCGTAATAATTTCATTTTTTCTACCTTAATAACTTTTTAAGCTTATAAAGGAAAAAAAACAAAAAAATCTTTACTAAATATTTTGCTCTTTTAGTTTGGAGACAGACAAAATTTTATGGACCAATTGAAAAGAATTTTAAAAACTTATACCTTAATATTTAGCTTTTTAACTAACTCCTTATATCGTGATCGTAAGGTTACCTCAGTGATACCAACAGTATCTGCTATTTTTTTCTGGGTAATATTTTTATCTTTGAGTTTACTTGCTAAATAGAGCGCTCCACTTACTATTCCTTTAGGATCTTTTCCGCTCGTAGAAAAATTAGCTTTATATGCATTTAGGATTTTAATAGTTATCCCTTCTACTTCAGAATCTAAGTCTAAATCCCTTATAAATCTTGGAACAAGAGCAATTGGATCTGTTGATGGTGCTTTCAAATTAAATTCTTTCAGTAAAGTTCTATAAAATCGTCTTACATCTTTAGCGCTTACGAGAGTCTCATCTAAGATTTCTTGAAGAGTTCTTGGTATTCTTTTATCTCTACATGCATAATAGATACATGCCGCAACCATTCCATTAATTGATCTTCCTTTTAATAATTTATTTCTAAAGGCCCTTTTATATAGGCTGATAGCTTCCAGTTTTACAAAATCTGGAAGATTTAGATTACTGCAAATTCGTTTCAATTCGGTTGTAGCTATTAATAAGTTTCTTTTTTCCCATGATACTCGGGAATTCCACTTAGCAGCCCTTTTTAAGTCAGGGTTGATTATGTTTTTCCTATCAATAACAGTACTTAATCCCATATCTGGAAGTAAATTTGAAATAGGTGAGCCAGTTGTAGCTCTTGCCTTTTTTTCTTGAGTGCTAAAGGCTCTTCTACCACTATGAGAGAAATCTATACCCCTTTCATTTATAACTAATCCACAATTATTACATACCACCTCTCCACTACTTGGAAGAGAAATAATTTGTCCATTACATTCTGGGCAAAATTCCATTTTACTATTCGAATCTAACACAATTTCCACTTTTCCCACCTCTTATAAACCTGTTTCCTTTAATTTTTCTAACAATTCTTTTTGAGTTTTATTTAATTTATTTGGAACCTTAATTTTAATTTCAACGAGAAGATTCCCTCTTTCATTGGAATTAATTTTATAAAATCCTTGATTTTTTAATCGTAATACTGAAGAATCATTTGTACCTTTAGGTACTGTCACAGTTAGAGGTTTTTCAATTCCAGGTACTTGTATTTTGCCTCCAATAGCTGCCGTAGTAAAGGGTACTTCTTGAACAACATATAAATCATCATCTCGTCTTTCAAATATATTATGTTTCTTCACATGAATTGAAATATATAAATCACCTGGAGAACCACCATTTTCTCCGGGCATGCCTTTTCCTTTAAGGCGTAATTTTTGATCTTCTTTAATTCCTTTTGGAATTTTAACATTTAGAGTTTGAGTCTGACCAGTTGTTGGATCTCTATATTGAATTCGTCTCTCTCCGCCATGAAACGCATCCATGAAAGAAATTTCCATGTCATATCTTAAATCATCCCCTTCTTGGGGCACATTTCGAAAAGGACTTGATCTCCCTCGTGTGCTGCCTCCTCTACTCGAAATACCGCCAAACATATCTCCTAAGTCATTAAAAAAATCAGATCCTGAAACTCCACTACGAGACCTTCCATTATTTCCAAAAATCTCACTGAAATCAAACCCTCCTGGGGAGCCCGAGGTAGAATAATAATAAGTTGTACCATCTGGCGATCTATATCCTTGTCCTCCTCTTGGGACACCCCCTCCTTGTTGATAAGAGGATGGATCTCCGTCAACTACACCAAACTTGTCATACATCTCTTTCTTTTTATCATCATTTAAAATAGTATATGCTTCATTTATTTGCTTAAATTTTTCGCCTGTTTTAGGCTGATCTGGATTTACATCAGGATGATATTTTCGAGCCATTTTGCGAAAACCTCTTTTGATTTCCTCCTTCGAGGCATTCCTTTCCAAGCCCAAAATTTTATAATAATCTTTTGTCATATTTTTATATCACCTTTCTAATAATCATGACCTTATAAAATAAAAAAATAAAAAAAATATTAAAAAAAAAAAACTAACTTTATTCGTACTCAGCATCTACCACTCCTTCATCCTGACCGGTTGCTTTTCGGAACTGTTCTTCTTCGATTTCATCTTGCGTTTTCCCTTCATATGTATATGCGGTATCACCCATGCCTCCAGGTGGAGCACCTTCATAACCTCCTTGAGGAGCACCTTGTCCAGGTTGTTGTCCATACATTCGAGCAGAAACTTCATGTAAAGCAGTTTGGAGAGCTTCGGAAGTTTCTTTGATTCTGCTAACATCCTCGGATTCCATAGCACCTCTAAGATCTGATATCTTTTGTAATATACTATCCTTTAAATCACCGATTACCGCTTCATTTTCTCTCATTAGTTTTTCGGTTTGATAAATTAAAGCTTCTCCTTGGTTTTTAACTTCGGTTAATTCTTTAAATCTCTTATCTTCATCTGCATTCATTTCAGCTTCTCGAATTTTTTGCTCAATATCATCATCAGACATTTTAGTGGATGCCGTGATTGTTATTGATTGGCTTCTCCCAGTACCTAAATCCACCGCAGATACATTTAAAATACCATTTTGATCGATATCAAATTTAACTTCAATTTGAGGTACTCCTCTTGGTGCGGGTGGAATGCCATTTAAATGAAACTTTCCTAAACTAATGTTATGTTCCGCTTTAGGACGTTCTCCTTGAAGTACATTGATTTCTACTGAAGGTTGATTATCTGCTGCCGTCGAAAATTTTTCTTTCTTCTCCGTTGGAATTGTAGTGTTTCTTTCAATTAACTTTGTAAACACTCCTCCTAAAGTCTCTACTCCTAAGGATAACGGTGTGACATCTAATAAGAGTAAGTCCTTGACTTCACCAGTTAAAACACCACCTTGTACTGAAGCACCCATGGCAACACACTCCATAGGATCAATACTTCGCTCTGGGGCTTTACCCAACAGATCCTGAAATTTCTTTAGTATAATTGGCATCCTTGTTGGCCCTCCGACTAAAATGATTTTATCAACAGCTCCTCTCGCCATACCAGCGTCTTTTAATGCTTTTAGAATTGGAGCATCCAGTCTCTTTAATACAGGCTCGATTAATTGCTCTAATTTGGCTCTTGTAAAGTTCATATTAAGATGTTTTGGACCATCGTTAGTTGCTGTTATATACGGCAAATTAATATCTGTACTAATCGATGTTGATAGCTCAATTTTCGCTTTTTCAGCAGCGTCCCTAATTCTTTCCATTGCCATTGAATCAGATCTTAAGTCAACTCCTTGGTCTCTCTTGAATTCCGAAACAATAAAGTCTACTAGAAGTCTATCCATATCAGTTCCGCCTAATGCTGTATCTCCTGCCGTCGAAATTACTTCAAATACCTTATGAGCCATTTCCATAATCGTGACATCAAATGTTCCCCCTCCAAGATCTAATACCGCAATTGTTAATTGGGCATCATCTTTGTCTAAACCGTATGCTACTGCGGCAGCTGTCGGCTCGTTTATCAATCGCTTTACATCCAAACCCGCTATTTCACCAGCATCCTTAGTTGCCTGTCTCTGGTTATCATTGAAATAAGCTGGAACAGTTATAATCGCTTCTCTCACTTCTTCTCCCAAATATGCACTAGCATCCTCTTTGATTTTTCTTAAAATCATTGCTGAAATCTCTTGTGGTGTATAATCCTTGCCATCAATTGTAACTTTATAAGAAGTACCCATTTTTCTTTTGATAGCCGTTATTGTTCTATCTGGATTTGAAATCGCTTGTCTTCGAGCAGGTTCGCCTATTAGTCTCTGACCATCTTTTGTAAATGCTACTACGGATGGAAAGGCCTTACCTCCTAAAGTAACCCCTTCCGCACTTGGAATGATAGTCGGTTTTCCACCTACTAACACTGCAGCCGCTGAGTTTGAAGTTCCTAAATCAATTCCTATTATTTTTCCCATATTTTTTCACTCTCTTTTTTTATTATTTTAAATTTTTAATTTTATACTCCTTTTTTTTTTGAAATTTTCACCTTTGTAGGTCTTAAAACTTTATCTTTATACATAAATCCTTTATGTAAATCTTCTAAAATTACATTCTCAGGGAGATCATCATCACACTCCTCAACCATTATTACTTCATGTTTAAATGGATCAAATTTTTCTCCTTCACAATCCATTGGTTCCACACCTTCTTCACGTAAAAGCTTTTCAAAATTTTTCAATAACATTTCAAAGCCTTTTTTCATATGCTTTCCATCCTCAAGAGTATCCAAAACTTTCAATGCTCTAAGTAAATCATCATAATGGTTAACTAACTTTATCAGAATTTTCTCCATAACGTAATTTCTATATTTTCCGTTCTCGCGTTCGGAAATTTTTTTGTAATTTTCATAATCAGCTCTTACTCTCAGGAGTGAATTGAAGTATTTTTCTTTTTCTTCTTGGAGTTCCTTAAATTTCCTTCCATCTTGTTTTAAGTCATCAAGTTCTTTAAGCAAAGCATCATTTCGAGTTTTAACTGCTTTATGCTTCTCAGAAAGTAATTCATAATTCTTCGCAATCTCTAACAGTTTTTCATATTTTTCTCTTGGGATCGAAATTTCGCTAGAATATCTCCGATTTAAACCGCGCTCATCAGTGAATTTATCAAAATAATCTTCAAACAATGTAATTTTCACATCTCCCTCGTTATTTTTATTTTCATCATAACAGTTTTCATATTTTTTTTGTTCTACTTATTTATAATTTTGTCAACCTTCGATTGACAACAACTCTATGATTACATATATTGTTTGACATATATAAAGGTTTCGATCTCTGCAAAATAAGACTACACCAATTGTACCTATAATATATAAGAAATTTGAGGAAAAAAATTAAAATTTATTACTAAAAAAAAACATATTAAATGCAGTTTAGAAGATGAAAATTATGAAAATTTTTAAAAAATAACAAGTGATCTTTTAAGATAATTAAGGTTTAATGATTTAATTATGGAAACTCGAACTTTCGGTAGAATTGGAGTAAAAGTGTCTATTATCGCATTGGGAGGGTGTGGTCCCGGTTATGAAGAACAAGAGGAAGCTGATAAAGCTGTTAAACTCGCGATGGACCACGGAATAAATATGATAGATGTAGCACCAACATATGGCAATGCAGAAATTCGGCTTAAACCATGGCTGGAAAAATATAGGAATAAATTTTTTCTAGCGGTTAAAACATTAAAGAGAAATAAGAAGGGAGCATTGAGACATTTAAATCGTTCATTAGAGCGTCTTGGGGTAAAAAATTTTGATTTATATCAATTTCATTCTGTCTCAACAATGGAGGAACTAAATCAGATTCTTGGAGAGGGTGGAGCTATGGAAGCATTTAAGGAAGCTAAAGAAACTGGATTAATAAAGCATATTGGTGTTACAGGACATGCTGATATGAGAGTACTCCAAAAAGCATTTGAATTATCAGATGATTTCGATACAGTTCTGTTGCCGGTATATGCTGCTGCTCTAATTAATCCTACTCCTGTGAATGATTTTCGACCGCTTCTTCAAATAGCTCAAGATAGAAATATTGGAGTTACAGCTATTAAAGCAATTTCCAAGGGAAGGTGGGTAGGTGATAAAACTTACAATACCTGGTATGAACCACTTGATGATCAGGCTTTGGTCGATAAAGCAGTATGGTTTACCTTATCACAGGAGGGAGTCACTACCTATTCTTTACCGTGTGATGTTAAGTTATGGCCCTTAATATTGGATGCGGTTAAACGCTATCAGAAACTTGATAATGAAGAACAGAAATCATTTATTAACTTGGCGAAGCAATCTAATCTGAAACCACTTTTTTCAGAAAATAAATTAAGTATTTAGGATAATATTATGGAATCAATAGTTATTTTCATACTACACTTGTTGCTTTATGGTATTCCTCCATTGGTGATTGTAAAATTAGTTAAAATGAATAAGTCCATGACTTATTTCTATGCCTATTTTGGGTTTTTATTTGTTTTCACTCAATTATTTGCTGTTTTTTATTCAATCAAGATTCTAAATGATCTTGTAATAACGGGTGGAAACATAGCTTACTCTTCGATTATACTCATCACACTTATTATAACTATTGAATCTCAGGAGCCAACCATTGTAAGAAACCTAATTACTATTCAAATTATTCTAAACATATTTCTTTTTTTCTTGTATCTACTTCTGGCAGAAGTTTTAAATGATCCCAATACGATTAATATTTTTGGAGTATCACCTACAATATTCTATACAACCATTACAGTCAATATAGTAAGCTCATGTGTATTTATTGTTGAGGTTTTAGCAATGTTCTATATTCTTGAAGTAATCAAAAAAAATATTAAGAATTTGTATATAGTTATATTGCTATCTATTTGGGTTTATATCGGGATATTATGTTTGGATGGTTTTTTATTTCCCTTTTTTGTCTCTATATTTCAACCCGAATTTGGTCAATTTATAGTTGGAAGTATATATGGAAAATTTATTTTAGGTTTAGGATTTAGCCCGTTTCTTCTCACTTTTCTAATAATAAATAAAGATGATTTAGAAAAATATCTTGAAGAACCATTTATGATAAAATATTTAATAATTCCTCCGCGAAGGGAGTTAATAAAAGAATTAGAAAGAGCTGAACACGATTTAAAAGAATCAGAGGAGAAATATCGAAAGGCATATAATCAGGCTACTTTCTACAAGGATTTATTTACTCATGATATTAGCAACATTATTCAAAATATCAAAATGTCATTAGCCTTAGCAAAAAACTACCGAACTAAAGATTCTATAAAGAACATTAAAGAATATGAAAAGCTCTATGATATGATGGATAACCAACTAGATCGAGCAATAATTTTGATAACAAATATCCGTAAATTATCTAATATTGAAGAACAAGTAATTGAACTTGAATCCTTAGATTTACTTGAGTTTTTATCCAATGCGATTAAATTTGTGAAAAAGAGTTTTCCTAACAAGGAAATTAATATTGAAATCGATTCCATAAATAATACTATAATTATCAAAGCAAACGAACTGTTATCTGATGTCTTCGAGAATATCTTATTAAATGCTATAAAATATAACGATAATCCTATACCGAAAATAGATATTAAAATCTCTAATACAAATATAGAAAAGAAAGATTATGTTAGGGTAGAATTCATTGATAACGGAATAGGAATTTCCGATTCTAAAAAAGATAAAATATTTTTAAGTGGACATCAAGAATTTAAGGGAGATTTGGGAATGGGAATAGGCTTATCTTTAGTAGCAAAAGTTACAGAATTATTCCAAGGAAAAATATGGGTTGAGAATAGAGTAGAAGGAGATCACACCAAAGGAAGCAATTTTATATTGATATTACCACTTGAGCTATAAAAGTTTTAGTTCAGGTTCTATAATTTTTTTTTCTTGTGATACATTACCGAAAACATATTTGTTTATAAATTCAACTTTGGATAAGAAAAAAATTAATCCAAGCACCCCAATCATCAGAAGATAATTAATTAAGAGAGCTACATTTAAAGGAACTCCAAATAGTTCACTTATTTGATTTTGAAGTAAAAAGGCAAAATGCCATAAATATATTGGTAGGGATTGTTTCCCAATCCATTTAATTACCTTAAATTTTTCAAACTTGATTTTTCTGATTAGTAAAACAGAAAATGAGATTAAAGCAAAATTAAAAAAATAAAAATCTAATGTGATAATTTTGTTGCTATAAAAAAAAAGTACTCTAACAATAAATATTGAAATAACTAAAATACCAATGTAATTAAAGTATTTAAAATCTATATCAGTATTCCTTAAATAAAGACCGTAGACAAAAAAACAGAAGTAAAAAGGTCTTAACCTATTAACATATTTATACAGGAATTTAAATGATGAACTTAGTTCTATGGATCCTGATAAAAAAATAAAATACCAAGCAAGCGAAATTACAATGGAAATGATTAAAATACTATGATTTTGAAGTTTACATTTTTTAAATACCCACACCAAAATAATATACAAAAAAAGTGCTGGTACAAACCACAAGTGATAAATGGGGAAAAAAAAGAGTAATATAATGCGTTCTAATGAAATTGGTTGATTCCATAAAATATAGAATATAGGCCAAGCAATTAACCAAGGTAATAATAATCTAAGAAAATATTTTTTAAATAAATTAGAAATAGTGGAATTTTCTATGAAACGCTGATTTAACAAAAAACCCGATATGCCAATCAAGAGTGTTAAATGAAAACTATAAATTGTAAAGTGGAGATATCCATCGATTAAACTCTCTGTTTTCATATGACCGATTATAACAAGAATAATTAGTATGCCTTTAAGGAAATCGATGCCTTCATAATACGGTGAACTACTATTATTTTCTTGAATATTAGTATCCATATTAATTAGTTATGTGATTAATTAGTAATTTAATATATCGATTTTAGAAAGATTAAGAAATAGAATCAATAACAAAAACTATTCCTCATCAATTCTGCTAAAAATCTATAAGAAAAAAAAAAGGTTGAATAAGTAGAAAACCAACCATAATTATATTCAAAAATTTTCGAGCTTTACACTTAAGACTAGAATTACCCAACCAATTGCGATTACGATTAAACCTATAAATATGAATATAGCTGAATTCATTCCTAATCCTGCAATTCCTAGTATAATACCTACTACGCCGAGAATAATTGAAATTAATAATGTTATTGATTTTGGTGGAGTTGTTCTCATTTTTGTATACCTCTTTTTGACTATTTTTAACCAAGAAAATAGTAAGTAAAAAATAGGCAATAGCTTAATTTAAACATTTTCTCTATTTTTTCTAGAGTTATTTTTATTTTGATGTTAAAGCTAATCTTTTATTCCTTCTTACTTTCAAATTTGAAAATAATGATAAGGGTAGATAATACTGGAAATGCAATCATAAACCACATCGCAGCGTAGTAATCACCATATATTATAAGTAAAAAGCTAAATGCTAGACCCCCTGTAAAAGCACCCATTTGGCCGCTCATCTGCATGTATCCAACATATTTCCCCTTATTCTGAGGCGTAGTATGTTTATTTACATAAATTTGAGTTGATGTATAAAACATTGCATAGGAGAGAGATACTGTAATTTGAAAAAGCAAAAAGCTCCAAAAATCGGTAGCAATAATCCATCCAAAAACAGTGATCACGCTAAAAGCATAACCTATCGCCATTATCCATTTTAGTCTTTCTTCATTATCTTTAATATAATGACCGAGTAGAATATTTAAAAAAAATTGGATTAAAAAATTAAATCCTATTAAAAATCCAATTTGAGTATCACTAGAAATATGGAAAAACATTATGATTGCGAGAATAGCCATAATTGGTCTGGTAGCAAAATTTCTGAAATAAAGACTTGGGTAAATTGTACGAGAAATAGGATCAATTTCTTTTTGTTCAATGAGATTATTTTCCTCCAAGGATTCATTATTGTTATTGCTGCGTTCTAATATTATTGACCTATCTTCCTTAATAAATAGGATAACCACTAAATTAACAAGAGAAATAATTAAGAGAAAAAAGAAATATTGTTCAATACCAAACATCTCTATAAATATACCGGTTGAAAATGCTCCAATAAACCAACCTAAAGCCATAATTGCTGCATCATATGCAATAAAGCGTGAGTCATTTTCCACTAATTCCGCATATAATACAATTTTTAATCGTTCAAATGCACGAAAAAATCCATAAATAAACAAGAGAACTAATATAAGAATTAAACTAATTACAGTCGTTAACAAAAAAAGGCTAACACATATTCCTGCGGCCCCAAATTTAAATAGAAGTGCTCTATGCTGAATTTTATCTGAAAATCTGCCTATTAAAGGAGGAAATAAAACCGTTGTAAATATGAAAAGAGTAACAAAAAGTTGGATAACCACCATATCAACATTTAAATTAAGCAGGTATCTTGGAAAATAAGAAAATATACCCATAGCAAAAGTACTTGCTATTATTTTTTAGACAATATCACAAAAATATACCCTTATTCTAACTTAACTTTACTGTATAAAATTATTGAAATAATTGATTTCTAAAAAATTTTGAGAATATTGATACATTTAGTTAAATATATCGATAAATTGAAGTTGGAATAACTTAATCTGTCAAAAGAGAAAATATTTCAAAAATATACTCTACATCTTATGCTATAAAAAGATTCTGCGGGAATAGAATACACTTTTGGATCGTTTTCTTCTTTTTTTAAACGCACATGGGAGTGTTCTAACTCTTCTAAGGCTCTAAAATATACTCGATCATTTTCTACCCATATTTTATCTACCAAAAGATTCACATCATTATTTACGCTGTAAATTTGAATGCAATTGAAATTTTCCATTTTGATGGCAGACATTTTATATTATTTAATTTATAACCTCATAAACCCCGTGGTTATTTAATAGGGAAAGTGACGTCTATAAGTCTAAAATTTTTAAATTGATACTTTTTTGAGAGATGGTATTTTAATAAAGTAAGTTGTATTAAAAAACTTGGAAAATAAGAGTCATACGTGATCCTATTACATATATTTAAATTTGGGGTAAAAAAAAAAGAGATAATTATTTTTACTTATTTTCCCAATCAAAATCTAATGTAATAAATTTTTTAGTGAATATATACGCAACAATTAGAACTCCAGAACACCATACGCCCCACAGAATATAGCCCCACGAATAATCTTTGCCGGGCACGTTTGGAAGGCTTAATATAAGTCCTGTAATAAAAAGTGCAATAGCCTGAAAGATATTTAGCAGTATTTGAGGAAATCCTGCATATAATCCAGATTTTCTTCCTTCACCTGATCTCACATCTGCATCTTCAGCTAAATCCGCTAACCAGATATACGGAAATAAATACCATCCACCCATAAACGCTGCGATTGCCAGTACCCATATAATAGTTATTATGAAGCTAATTTCACCGGGAATAAGTCCAATTAAACTCAAGGGTAAGACAATAATCCCTGTCAATAAAATTATCAGGAATGTTTGCTTTTTACCCTTTTTATCTATTAATTTTTTCCACATGAAAAGAAAGAGCATAATTCCGATTAATAGGCAAACAGCGGTGATATAGAACTCGGTACCCTCAATTTTTAATACAATAGTTACAAATCCTATAACAGATGGTGTTATCATTCCAATCGCTAAAAACGCAATACCTTGCAGCCAACATACATTCATGAAATTCTTATCCTTGAGTACTTTTTTTAAATCTTCAGTGAAATTCATCTCAGCCCCTTTAATTTTTTCTACGGGAAGTACAAAGGCACAAATATAGAAAAGAATGATTAGTAGTAATCCAAAGGCAAATACTAATATTATAAATGTAGGATCCACTGTTTTTGTTTTTTGAAAAACCTCAATTAAAGGAGGAAATACCAATAAAGTAAAAACAATTCCAACACCAGCTCCAATAAAACTAAAGAGATTCTGAAATGCTGAGGCTTTAGGTCTTTGATCTACCAAAAACTGCTCTGATACCCATGACTGATAGGGTGTTGTTAATCCACCATAAGACCATTGAAACACTGCATCCCAGATTATTATCCATACGAATAATAAAATGGCACTTGGATTCTGTATAAATACCATCGGCAATAGAGCACAAATAAAGGCTACAGCCGTCAAAGGTGCATAAAAGAACATGAAAGGCTTTCTTCTTCCTAATTTTTTTGTTTTAGTTCTATCTGATAACCATCCCATTGAAAATTGGCCTAAGGCAATACTCAATTTTCCTATTGCTAATGCTATACCAGATAATATTGGGGGAAGTCCGTAAACAAGAATATAAAGGAAAAGGATACCGAAATCGACAATATCTAAAACGATGCCAGCACTCAATCTTGGCATCCCATAAAGAAGAAATCTTCCACTAGAAGCTGATTCCTTAGACGCCATTTTTATCAATTTGATTTTTTATTTTTAACTATCTTATCTTAATATTAATTAATTCAGTTTCTTAGTTTATAAAAGTAAGTCATCAAATTCCTATAATTAACTTAAAATTTGAAAATTTAAAAAATAAGTTTGTAGAAAATTATGTGTCTTTTTCTGAGGTATTTTCAAGTATTTCTCCTACATAATAAAATCCCACAAGATTACCTCTCTTTTGGAATTTTCTTGAGACTAATAGAATAATTACATGTTCATTCACATCAACGATACCAGAATCCACTGCATATTTCACAGATTGCTGTATTATAGTTTCAGCATCTAAATTAAAAAAGTCAATATCTGCTATGTGACAAGGTTGTGCTGCCCAGACAAGATTTAATTCCCTTGCCGTTCTTTTATTTGGAGTTATTGCTATAATTGGTAAAGGAGGCCTATATTTTGCAATCATTTGCGCCCCATATCCCTTACGCGTAATGACCAAAATCTTACCTCTAAAATTTAATTCCTGCATTTCTTTAGCTAAGGCAAAGATAGCATGCCCTAGAGTTTGCGTATGAGTAAGTCTATCTGAATCATACTCATCTGGTACTCTCAAGGGCATATTTTCATTTGCTGTATACGCGATTTTATTCATGAATTGAACAGCATCTACGGGAAATTTGCCGACAGCAGTTTCAGCAGAAAGCATAACCGCATCTGTACCGTCAATGACAGCATTAAATACGTCATTGGATTCTGCTCGAGTGGGAATAGGTGCATTTACCATAGATTCCAGCATCTGAGTTGCTACTATAACTGGCTTACCTTCTTTGTTGCATTTATAAATCATCTCTTTTTGTCTCAATGGGACTTGATCTGGAGATATCTCAACCCCAAGATCACCTCTTGCTACCATAATTCCATCTGAAACTTCTAAAATATTATCAAAATTTTCTATGGCAATTGGTCGCTCGATTTTAGAAATTAATTTAATTCTGTGATTACCATAATTTTCAAGTATTCGTTTAACATGAAGGACATCATCACCGGAAGACACGAAAGATATTGCAACGTATTCAGGATCAAGTTCTGCAATTAATTCTAAATCTTTAATATCTTTTTCTGTAGGGACTCTCTGTTTTAATACACCCGTTGGAATATTTACTCCTTTTCTATTACTAATTAATCCCCCTGAAATGACTTCTCCAATTAAATGATCTCTCTCTATACTTTTTACTTGGATTTTTATAATTCCATCATTTACAAAGAAATCTTCGCCTTTTCTCATTGATTTTAGAAATCCAGGTAAGGGAATAGAGAATTGGTCCTGATTGCCTTCAATCTCCCTCTCAAACACCCTAACCTCTTGCCCTATGTTCAGATTATAGGTAGCATCATCCTTAAATTGCCCGACTCTAATTTTTGGTCCTTGTATATCACACAGAATTCCCGTATACTCATTAACCTCTCTAATTCGATTAAATAATTCTCGCTTCTCTTCATGTGAACCATGTGAGAAATTTAGCCTAAAGATATCAACTCCGGCATCTATGAGTTTACGAAGCATTTCCTTAGAAGATGAAGCGGGACCTAGAGTTGAGACAATTTTAACTGAGTTTTCACTTACTATTCTGCCATAACCTTTAATTTCCATACGAGATCGATTCCTAAATTAATTCTAAATTAATAATATAATATTTTTTTTCATAATATAATATTTTATTCATTTTCTACCAGATTTTTGATCTTTGCCATTTTCTTTCGGAATTTTTCTCTAAAATCTTGTAAAATTCCAATTGATTTTTCAAAATCTTCAATCTCTTTAATTTCTTTTAGTGATAATAAGCTAATTCTAGTAGTCTTTGGAACAACTGAATATTGGATTAATTTTAAATCATTTTTAATAGCAAAATCTCTGGAAAGAGCTACAAGAAAATCTGAGCTTTGAGACGCTAGTTGGATTGCTAAAAAATATCTGATTTTAGGATGCTTATCATAGTTTTTAACTGAAAATAAAAACAATCCTTTTAATTTATCTTTTAACTTAAAAACGTTTTGAACTGTCAATGTTCTTTGAGAATCTTCAATCAACTCAGATATTGCGGCGAATTTACCTCTTAGCTTTTGAGAATTTTTTATAACCTTGCCCTTTAAATATGGTGTTAAAGCAATCTCGTGGACTTTATTCCATTCTGAGTTTTTTGACAACTATATCATCCTTTTCTTGTAATATTCTAATGTTAATATTTAAACTAGTTTTTCTTTAAAATGTAAGTATTCCTGATAGTTCCTTTAATTTTTAGATTCATTCGACGAAATTTTAATATGCTCATAATATTAAAGGATTTTAAAGGAAATTCTTTTAAAAATAATAACCGCTTAATATAAATTAATATATAAATTAGCCGAAACATATAAATACTCTATTATAATAATAATGTTTGTTACAATAGTTCTGGCTTGAAGTAGGAGACATTGGACAGTTGATTACTACTGATACGTTGTCGCTGTTTCATTATAGGGCATAATTGTTTACGGTGTCGATGGTAAAACTTGTATACAAAAGGAAGAATTTTATTCAATAGCTTTAGTTTTGCTATGAACATAACAAAAATATGAGGAGTTGATCAGGATCTTATCCCAATCAATGAAGAAAGAGGATTTTACTACTAGTAAATTCATAGATTTTGATAAATACAAAGAAATCTTCTATGATAATTTATATATAGATGATTATAAAATCGTAGTTAAAATGCCTTTAATTAAGAAGCGAGATAGATTTTATAAAAAAATTAAAATAAGAGAATTTGATCTTGGTAGATATACATATCTTCTTTCTTATGACTAAATCTCTTTAGATATTGTATATCTTTTCTATTTTTTAGATTATTTTTGATTTCCGTTCTCTTTTATATATTTATTCCAGCATGAAAAACAGATATAGCTATTTTCTTTTATTAATACAAGATCTTTTGAAGCTCGTATCATTCCGCATTTCTCACATTTTCGCTTCATATCTTATAAATGTTAAAATGTTATAGAATAAATTTAAAAAAATTTCTTTTTAATCTCTACTTTCATAATTTGAGACGTACCTGTAGCTACTAATTCATCTTTTTCATTCCAGACCTTTGCTTCACAGAAACTAATATTCCTTCCATTTTTAACCACTTCTGCTTGACATGTAAGGGTTCCTTTCGTAACTGGCTTGAGGTATGCTACCTGTAGATTTATAGTTGAAGCAAAAGTTTTGGGATCATTTGACATTGTTGCGCAAGCACACGCCGAATCTATTATAGAAGCAAAAACCCCCCCATGAACTGAAATGCTCTGAGTTAGTTCTTTCCTAACGTCTAATTCGAATTTTGCTTTTCCATTTCCTAATTCTATGAGTCTCATGCCAATGGTTTTATAATATGGAACCATCTTATTGATTTGATCTGCGACAATATTCCAATTAACTTTTATATCTTCAGATTTATCTTTGTTTACAACCAGTTAAATCACAATTTTATTTAATATTCTCAAAAAGAGAGCTATATAATAAAAAAAAGTAAATCATAAAAAATGTTGGAAACTGATTTCTTATTATTAAAAACTATCCCATTTTAGTGGGAATTTTTATTACGTTCTATCCTCACGTACTACTTTCTTTTTCAGTAAATTTTTATTAAAAAAAACCTAGAATCTTTCAAGGAAGGAATCACAGAAATTCTCATAAACATTGGATTGATGGAGTGGACGTTTCGTCTCTGTCCCAAAATTCGCCCTCTATTAAACTCCGAGTTTTCGGGTGTTTAATTATCTCCTACTTATAAATTTCGTGAGAATTAGGATTCCCTCTACTTCATTCTTTCTTTTCAAAAATAGGCGACTCTAGTCAACTATCTCTAAGGATTAGATATATCCCTTAACATCTCCTAAATTTCTACGTAAAAATGTACTTTTTTAATAAACGGTGGGACTTTTTTATTTGGTTATTCTTTAAATAAATACTTTGGAGCTTTTTCATGTCTAATAGCATTTTGGGGAGGTGTTCTATATTGTTATTATCTAAAAAAAGACTAACGATCCATAATTTTAAGTCTTACTAATGATTAAATTGAATATTATTTAAAAGGAGGTAGAAATTATGGTAGATTACCCAAGTATTGGCTACAAGATTATAGGTACTATAAAGAGTGTGAAAGGGCACTGTAACGCTGGGCATAAAGCAGGAGATACAATGGAACTGAGTGGACACAATACCGGAGGGTTGTGTGGATTCTTTTATCACGATATTTTCCCCTATATTATGATGCTTCAGTTTGGGGGATCTTTTCCTAAGCAATGGACCGCTGATCAGGATGTAGTAGAGTTAGAATGTATGGATCGATTTAATGTCGTTAAAATTGAATTAAAAAGGATAAAGGATTAAGAACAGGATTTATAAGAAAAAAAAAGTAATTTTTAATTTAAATATTTTTTTTAGTAAAGTAATTTGAGATATTTTCTCATATGACATAGTTTCATTGTCGCTCAGGAAATATTTTTCGAGTCATTTCAGCTAATTTTAGAGAATCTGCTTGATTTAATACTGGATAGGTCTCCATTGTACATATATCACTAAGATAAGTTGCTGCTAAAGTTGCCTCAACGCTGTCCTTTTCATCTACTTCATATATAGTAACAAGAAAATTATTGTTTGGGCTATAGGCTATTGTATTATTTTTCAACTTTGCGTTTGCGTCTAAAATTCCCTGTGGTGCCGTTCTTTCTGTTATAGTTCTAATTCTTTTACCTAACTCTTCGCTTTGTTCAGGCGTCCACCTAATAATAGTCATATATCTTGCCATTAAATTTCACTCTCCTTTTAATTATTTATAATATTGGTAGGAATAATCGCCATATTCCTATGAAAGAATAAGATTATGATTTAGTATTTAACATTTACTTTTTTGTAGATAAGTCACTTTTAGAACTATATATCCGAACTAATTTAACAGAAATAATGAGATATTAATAAAGAGATTTAAAGTCTATTCATCTAATTCCTTTTCAGAATTATCATCTAATTCAGGTTTAATTTTAATCATTACAAAAATTAGGGCCCATATTAAATAGAGCAATACAACACCAACTAACCAGCCATATTCACTATCACCACCTCCTTCAAGTAAAAGAGAATCAAGTGCTAGTACACCCGCAAGAGCAAAAATGAACATCATAATAAATCTACTTACAAACATCCAAAGCATGGTCTTCTTTACATCATATTTTACCATTCCCAAAGGAACCATTAGTAAAGAATCAGGAAGTGGGGTTAGTCCAAACAGGACAATCACCCAAGGAATTGCTTTAGGTTTTCTTAATATAATTTGACTCCATCGAGTTTCAGCTTCGGGATTGTCTTTAGTTGCTATGTGTTGCGCACCTTCACCAATCCAATAATCAATTAAGTCACCTATAGTATTTGCTATTGTGGCAAGTAATACTAGAAGTAAAATGAGCCCCCAGGCAGCCGCACCATATTGTTTGATCCATACCGCAGAAAATAATGAAACAGGAATAGCGTAAGGAATTGGAAAAGGTACAAGAGCACCTAAAAAACAAACAAGCATGGTAAACAGCATAGCTATCCAAATAGGTACTTTATCTAAGGCTGCTGTTTCGAAGAAATTCTCAATTGAAAAAAAGGCTCCAAAATTGGGATTTAACGCTGCTAGAATTGTTATTACAATGATTATTCCTAACAACGCTGTTAGAAAGATATCAGTTTTTTCCTTAAAATTAAAACCTTCAAATTTTACCATGGTTATCAAATAAGCAGTATTGGTTTATGTACTTTAAAAGAGTATAATACTAAAATAACAATAGAAATATAAAAACTTTTATTTCTTCACATTACACTCTAAATTAATTTTATTGAATCACAAAAAACAGGGGAATCGAGGTGAGGCGTGTTAGGATATGTGGTGTATTATTGAAATCCTCGAAAAGCGGGCTTCTTTTCTTCCTTTTTCTTAGTACCCGGTTTTGTCAGTATGTCCCATGTATCAGATACACCGAGTTTATTTAATTGGTCTCTTTCTTCTTTTACTTCTTCACTGTTCGAATTATCCTCATCAGATCCAATATCAGATTTTTCTTCTTCTTCAACCATAATATGTCGTATGAATAATAATAAAAATTCGTTATAAATGTTGATATTAAATTCAAAATAAAATGAAAGAAATTTGTTCCTTTTTAATTAATTTTTATAATTTTTAAGACATACTTTTTTATGTATACTGTCAATCAATTAATTCATGATACATAAATTAATTAAATTTAAGGCGAAAAAAGAGAATTTAGAGGAGGTAATAGAATTAATCAAATATTTTCTTGATAATATATTAGAGAATGAACCTGATACATTATATTATGAATCTATTCAAGATGAGGATCAATTTTCTTTTATTCATATTATAACATTTAGTAATGATGAAGCACGGAAACACCATGAATCAACACCTTATGTGAAAGAGTTTGTTGAACATTTGTATCCATTGTTGGAGGCTGAACCTATTTTTTCAGATTATAAAGTAATTAGGTCTATAAAAAGATATTAATATAATAAAAAAAATTAAAGTTGAATAATCAAAAGGAGTTAATATACCATATACCATGAATGAGAAACTGGAAAAAAATAAGAAGAATGTTATAACCTTTTATGATCTTGTATTTAATAAAGGAAAGCCTAAAGAAGCTGCGGAAACTTATTTCGGAGATGATTACATACAACACAATCCCAATGTAGCTACTGGAATACAAGGATTCATAGATGCATTTGAAGAAGCAACGGGAAAATCTCCAGCGAATAGAACAGAATTTAAAAAAGTCTTTGCAGAAGGAGATTATGTTATTGTCCACTGCCACCACCATTGGCCAAATCGGCAAGAGTATGCTGGTATTGACATATTCCGACTAGATCATAACGGCAAAATAGTAGAACATTGGGACGTATTACAACCCATCCCCGAGAATTCAGTACATGATAACATGATGTTCTAATATCCTAAATGAATTTATCTTTCTAAATTACAGAGTAATTAGGTCGATAAAAAGATATTAATATATAATAAAAAAAATTAAAGTTTATTTATTATTGAAGTAGCAAAATTTTTTGCATTCTCAAAGTCTTTTTCATTAGGGTGTCCTTTAACTAAGTTTAAAAAAGCATCTTCAGATTTCTTCCTCTCATCAGGTGCCATTGTACCCCAACGTGCTTGTCTTTGCTCTTCTGCTTTTTCTACTAAGTTTTCTCCACAACAATCAAACTCACCTAATACCTGACAATTAGATTTTTCCAATATTTTATTGACTGAGCTGAATGAGTCAGGATAAGGATTTGGTTGTGGATTCTCATGTGTATGGAAATAAGCAAATTTAGAAGGAAGTTCAGGTGCTTTCTTAACTAGAGCCGCAATTTTCCTACTAACATTAAACCCGTAGAGCCCAGAGCCTAGAAAAACAAGATCATATGAATTTAATGAGGTTGGATCAACATCCTTAACTGGTAAGAGGTCAACATCATGACCAGTTATTCCTTCATTAATGGCTTTAGCAATTTTTTCTGTATTACCGGTTCCAGTATAATATGTAATTAATATTTTCAAGATTTTCACCAAACAAATTAAGCAAAAATTTAATTGAAAATAATAGGAAAGCCTAATATTTAAACAAGACCCTTCATTAAGATGACAAATATATGATTGAAAGATATTGTTGGGATGGCCTTTATCCTTCTTTTATGTAGAGTTTAGATAGTTTTAAATACACATATCTCTGACAAAGTTATTGATTTATATGGATCCTAATTTAATATTAGTATATGTCAGAAAAAGTGTGGCAAAAAGTAGCTAAAATAATAGTTAAAGCCAGCGGTAATCCTCTATTTCAAGCCAATGATACAATGATTAAGCTATTCAAAACTCTATTAAATGAAGAACAAGCAAAATTCCTCTTGAATTTCAGAAAGCCCATCTTGACATTTGCTAAGTTAAAAGAAAAAACAGGGATGGAAGATAGAGAACTAAAATCAATGTTAAATTCTTTAATGGATGAAGGAATCATTTTTGATATGCCTAATGAAGTTTCTGATATTATGGAATACCATCTATTGAAGCCAATCCCTGATATATGGGAACCTTCTTTAGTTAAAAAAGGCACCACAGAAAAAAGGAAGAAACTCGCGAAAATTTATGATAAAATACTTGAAGAAGCGAGGGAATTAGTCCAAAAAAACTATGAGACAATGTCATCTTTGTTCGAAAAAGAAGTGCCCGCTTATACAAGGATAGTACCAATTGATACGGACCTTATTATTCCACAAGAAGAAACGTTACCTTTTTATGAAGCCTCTAAAATTGTTGATCGATATGATACCATCGCATTATCCCGATGTCCTTGTAAGTTCCAAAAGGAACTTTTAGGTGATCCTTGTAAAACAGCAACAGATCTATTTAGATGCTTACATTTTGGACATCTAGGCCGCTGGTTTATTGAACATGGTTTTGCCAAACAAATATCCAAAGAAGAAGCGAAAAAAGTTTTAATAGAAGCAGAAAAAGATGGTCTTGTTCATAAAGCTTTTCATAACGACTTGGATCTGAATAAAGAAGAAAATACGCTATGTAATTGCTGCAAATGTTGCTGTATTATCTTTCAAAGCTATTATCGAGGTATATCGCCATTCCATACTAAAACTTCATATATCGCAGAAATAGATGAAAAAAAGTGCATAGGTTGTGGAACGTGCGTCGAAAAATGCCCAATTGAAGCAATAGCTTTAATAGATGGAAAGTCTCATAATGATGATAAAAAATGCATAGGTTGTGGAGTCTGTGTGCAGCAATGCCCGGAGAAAGCTAGAACATTACGAAAGACAGACCTTAGAAGTGTATTTATCCCGGTACCCAAAGTCGATGTATCTAATTAAATTTAATCGGATTTTTTCAAATGCCGCTCAAATTCGTATTCAGCGGGATCGATTGTCATAAACACGGCAAAGCTAAGTAGTTGTATTCCTACGCAAAATATAGCAATGATGAAAAATATTATTAGAAAATCAGTCCCAGATAAGGCAAGAATAATAAATATTAAACTTCCAATAATAGCTCCTATCATCATACCAAAATTTGCAGCAGATATCGTAATTGCATAATATGTTGCCTTCATTTCGGGGTATTTCTTTGACATGTCTCCCCTGATAGTTTGATTTGCTACATTTATAACAGTATTACTAAATGCTAAAGTAATATATCCAATAATCGCCCATTCCAATCTAATAAAAAACACACTTATTATTGTAACAAGGCTAGCAATACTTTTCCCCGTAAATAATTGAGCTGCTGTTAAAAATAAAAAAAAGGTCAACCATCCAATTATTAAATAGAAGCAAACTTTACTATACCAATTGAATCTATTCATCGAAATAACACAATATTGCATGTTAAGAGAAGTGAACTAATCTCTTAAAACTACTAAAACTTGTGACTCCATTTGAACCTCTTCACGCTTTTTTACTTCTTTTAACTCCTCTATAAGTTCCTCATCTTCTTCTACAACTTCATACCTAAATAGAAGAGATATTGGATAAAGTACTAATCCTCTTATTATATCAATTACACTCATTTTTTACCCTCCCTTACTTTTTTTTTTTAAAATTCATCTTAGAAGAATTCTAATCTAAAATATTTGTGGGTATATTTAAATAAAAAATGCCTTGATAATCTGTTAATAAAAAAAGAACATTTGGAACATTTCATTAATTAGCGGAGGGGAAATTTTGGCTTTCGCTTTTCCATATAAGCAAAGGCAGCCTCCAAGAAGTCTTTGGAACTACCGCTTAAGACTTGGCCCCGATTTTCTAATTGGATCATTGTTTCTAGACTGGGAGAATCAAGGGTTAAATTAACTGCTTGTTTTGTCATTCGTAATCCTAAAGGACTTTTTGACAGTAATTCTTCGGCAATTTCCAGAGCAGTTTCAAGTAATTTATCTTTCTCAACGATCTTTAAAACATATCCTATTTTGAGTGCTTCTTCCGCATGAAAAAATCGTCCGGTATATAAAAGTTCAGCTGCTCTTGACATACCTATAAGACGGGGGAGAAAATAACTACTACCCATATCAGCTCCTGTTAACCCGATATTTATATAACCAGCGTTAAATTTAGCTTCTTTACTGGCAATCCTTATATCACATGCCGATGCAAAAGAAAACCCCGCACCCATCGCCGCACCTTGAACCATTGCAATAATAGGCTGTGAGATTTTTCTCATTTTTACAATACAATTTGATATCCTCAATTGGTAGTACATAAAGGCTTTAAGTACCTCAGGAGTATCCAGAAAATAATATTTTCTAAAGCGTCTGGGGATTTTATTTTGTGTTAAAACTGTTCCTTCTGTAAGATCTTGACCGGCATTAAACACTTTACCTTCAGCTTTTATGATAAGCACCCTACAATCAAGATTAATCATTAATGCATCAAATACAGAATGAAGGTCTTCGACCATTTGAAACGACGTCGCATTGGCTTTTTCTCCTCTTGTAAATGTTAAAAATCCTATACCGTTTTCCTGCAATTCAAATTTTAATGTTTCATATTCCATGTTTTATCAAATGTAAATTTTAATTTTTACATATAACTTATCTTTTGTTTTATAACAAAGATCGTTCTTAATTATATCTTTATGTATTGAAGATTAACCATTTAAAATAAGATAAAAGTAAAATAAAAAAACTGAGATTAAAACTGTTTATAATCTCCTTTATACCACGATCTCTGAGAGTTTCTCAATTCTTTAGGCATATCTTTATAAGGAGATACTTCTTCTTCTAATTTACATTCTGGACCGCATCTAACTTGATTATCAGGATGAATATACCCAGTTTTCGCGATTCCATTTGCTGCTCTTAATGAAGTTCGTCGTGCTATAAGCGAAGCTCCTTTAATATAAAAATATTTCCATTTATTCTCATCTGCGATAAGTTCAATGAAAATTCCTTCATCCATACTATTATCTGATTCGATCGGATCAAATTCTCCAGTAGTTTCATTCCATTTTAGTAGTAAATCCTTAGATTTTTCGTCTTTCATTTTCTTACTAATTTCCTAGATAATTTTATATTAATTTTTTAAAGTTAAATTTGATAATATAATAGGCTATTGTTTTAAAAATCTACTTTAAAGACAAAATATATTTGAGATAAGTATAAGAATTTAATGCATAACAGGAATGAAAATTAGAAAATAAAGAAAAATCTTACAAATAACTTTTTATTAAATAAGGAGATAAAGTAAGTATCAGTATGTTAATCATTTTTATTATATTAAGTCCAATTGTAGCAGCATTCTTGGCCTATTTTTGGTATTGGTATCAACTCCGACGAGCTACAAAAGGAGATTATGATATCATAACAAATGGTTGCTGGCAAACAAATCGACGAGGAGAAGGTAGTAAAGAAGCTTTAAGGGTTCATAGAGCTAGAATCTCTAAGCATGCCGGTTTTGGGATGAATCGTGATGAAGCTATTTACTGGGGAGCTGAATTTGATTCTAACGGTAACCAGATTATGTACAATCATAAATATAGAGTTGAGGGGGTTGATCCTGATACCCGATGGTGGTGTCTATCTGTAAATCGAGATGGATTTTTTATTCCTAATCAATTTAACCGATATTCTTTTTCCAAAACTGACGTTAAACGTGAAACAGACGGATCTTGGGTAATAAGATTATCAACTGAAGAACAACCAGGCAATTGGATCCCATTAGGGGATCAAACTGGGCATTTTCGAATAACCCTACGTTGCTATAATCCCAAATCTTCAATGATTGAAAATAGTGAAAGTGCAAATCTCCCACAAATTATACTTGAGGATTGACTATGACAGCATTATTTATTCAGATTATGGTTTGGATTATAATCACTCTGATTCTATCAAGATTATTATATATCCTTGGAATAACCCTATATACTTACTATCTTACGGATAAACGACTGAAAGGATTCCCAAATTATCCAAATGTGTTTCTACATGGACCTATAACTTCAGCAGCATCCCGACTTGTACCTTATCCAACACCCCATGCTATGGTTTCTGCATGTATTTATGATGTGCGTAAAAAAACATTGAGGATTAGGGCGAAAGTACCAGATAGTGTCTACTGGTCAATTACTTTTTTTGCTAGAAACCAAGATTGTTATTTCACTTTGAATGACCTCGAAGCCACAAAGACCTATGGGCAAGATATAAAAATCATTCTGAAAAAACAAGGCACGTATTATAAGAAGAAAAAGAATGAAATTGTTGTATCGGCACCCCGTTTTAGCAAAAGGGGATTGATTTTAATTAGGATTATCATAATGGACCCAAGTGATAAAGAGGAAATTAAAAGAATCGCTAAAATACAAAAAATGGTCACCACTGAAGCATTTGAAATTGACTAGAAAATTCATCAAAGAATTAAGGATCTTCCATCAAATATAGGTTTCATTCCTAGCTGAGAGGTTTTTGATTGCATTTCCTCTTCAGGGGGTCCTATTTTGAAGCGAATGACAGCATCGAGTATTTTTGGCAAAAGATGGATATCGGCGCTTGTATTGAGGAAAATCCCTTCCCTATTTAAAACCCAATGAACAGCACGGTCAATATTGGTTTGATCCTCAAAAGGTTCGTACCATGTGGTTCGGGTTTTTCTTTTATTCCCCCAAGGACGATATGCTAAAGATTTTATTGTTTGTACTGCTACGTTACGATCTTTACATAATTTCAAGAGATTTTCAAAATCTGCAGTATATTTTGGATCTTGCATCATCATATAGTTGTATGGCAATAAAACTGAATCAAACTCAAAACGTTCCAAACTTCGAATGTGCATAGCAGCTGCTGTATATCCGTGACCTGTTACCCCAATATGTCTTATCAAGCCTTGTTCACGGGCTTCAACAAGGGCTTTTAAAGCTCCATCAGGCCCCATTACCTCTTCCCAACTTTTTGGGTTCGTCAAATTATGTATCTGCATTAAGTCTATCTTAGTCACCTGTAGTCGCTTGAGTGAAAGATTAATCTGATCACGAGCATCTTTATAGGAACGCTTAAACAACTTTGTGGCAAGGAAGAAGTTGTTGCGATGTTTTTCCATCCATGGACCGATGCGTAATTCTGATTCTCCGTATCCCGCAGCTGTGTCAATATGATTTATTTTATATTTAAGAAGCACATCAAGCGTTTGATTCGCTTCATCCTGCGTAACATTCCTCAGAGCTGCAGCACCAAAAATAGTCCTTGTACTTAAATGTCCGGTGTTACCAAATAATTGTTTAATAATCATTTTTCTATCTAATTACTATTTTATTCAATTTATTTATAGATTTCATATTTTTTAAATAATGTATTATTCTAACTATTCATGAATAAAACATTTCCAACTCCAAACTCAATCGTTGCAAAACATAACGAGGGAAGTAAGAAATTTCGAAAAAAGGTAAGACGATTGAATAAAGTTGTTTCATTTCTTTATCGACTTTATCTATTACCTCTTTTTGGTATTGGTAAAGTACTCATGATAATAGAAACTATCGGTAGAAAAACAGGAAAACGCAGATTAAATCCCGTTCTTTATTATACATTTTATACAGGAAAAATAACAGTTTACATGGCAAGAGGAAGAAATGCCGACTGGATGAAAAATATTGATGCTACTAAAGATAGCGTTTTCAAGATTCATAAAGGATTTAAAAAATTCAAAGTCAAGAAGTTTTTTATAGAGGATGATATAGAAAGATACAAACATCTGGAATATTTCTGTTTAAACTATAAAAGTGCGAAACAAGTTTTTGGCTTTGACAAAGAAACGGATATGGATTTATTAAATACGGAAGAATTTCGAAATATTCTAAATGTAATTGAATTCATTCAATTGGAAATAGTGGAATGATTATTTTTAAAGAATATTCTAAATACGGCAACCATACTCTTTTCAACCTTATAGATGTAAATTTTGTGTGATTTAGTTTCAAATTATATTTATATCTTATGTGATTAAATTATAGATAGTAGTTAAAAAAACTAGTTTATCATATAGAATTGAATCTCTTAGTGGCAAAATTAGATTTTGTCATAGAATTCTCGCATCTAAATACTTCTTAACTGATTTTTTACGCAATTTTTTTGCTTGAATTGCATTATGTTCTCCCGGAATAAATATTATATCTCTATTTTTTACTGAAGCTAAGGACAATGATACAACTTCTTCAGCGGTCATCCACATTTCTGGAGGGAGCATATCAAGCATTTTATGCACTCCTCGCATCAAATCAGTATCCGCGAATTCCGTATGAGTAAATCCTGGACAAAGACTCTGTATATATATACCTTTCCCTCTAATATCTTTTCCCAATAGTTCGCTAAAGAAAGTTATTGCTGCCTTTGTGTTAGAATACATTAAACCCCCTTGAAGGAGAAAGACCGCCATAGAAGAAGTGTTAATTATCACACCTCGCTTTCTTTTTAACATTATAGGAATTGCTGAATGGCAAAACATTACTGGGCTCGTGAAATGAACTGTAATCATATCAACCAATTTATTTAACTCCGAATCTAAAAACTTATTCATGATTCCAAAACCAGCATTGTTAATGAGCACATCCAAATTCTCTATGTTTTTAATTTTAGAGACCATCATATTATTATCAGCTGAATTTGATAAATCAGCAATCAACACTTCAGCATTAATAGAAAACTTTTCCTGGAGTTCCTTGCTAAGTGAATCAAGTTTCTCCTGTCTTCTTGCAACCAACATTAAATCAAAGCCTTGAGCTGCTAATTGCCGAGAAAACTCTGCTCCTATTCCAGAAGATGCTCCTGTAATTAAAGCAACTCCAGGATCATCCCAATTCATAAAGTTTTTATTATCTATTGCCATTTTATTCTTCACTTTATAATCATTAATTTTATTGATTTAATTTCAATTTGTATTTATATCTTGTGTTTTGTTTATTAAATACGGAAGAATTTCGAAATATTCTAAATTTCATTGAATTCATTCAATTGGAAATAGTGGAATAAATATTTTTTAAAATGAGTTAAGTTTCCTACAAAAATAATTAAATTGTCAAGTCTTTAGATCTAATACACCTAAATCTAATTCAAAAATAAAAATATGATGAGAAGAAATATGAATGAAAAAGTGGATAAAAAACCGGAATTAATTCCGAAAGCAAAATATATTCATGGGGAGTCTCCAACTAAAACTCCAAATTGGCGACTTATTGATTCTCCGGAAAGACCTAATTGTGTGGAAAGTGAAGAAGGAGTAGAAATTTACTCAACTGAGGATAAGGTTAAATATGTTCGTACTCCCGAAGAGCGGTTCGAAAATTTGAAGAATTTTCCATATGAACCTCATTATGCTCTGATAGATGGTTTACGTATGCATTATGTTGACGAAGGCTCGAAGAGTGGGGAGGTTATTCTTCTGCTTCACGGACAACCTACTTGGTCTTATTTATATCGTAAAATGATTCCTATTCTAGCTAAAGAAGATTATAGGGTAATCGCAGTAGATAATATGGGTATGGGACGTTCTGATAAACCAATTGATATCGGGTTTCATACTTTTGAACATCATGTAGAAATATTAAAGAAGTTCATAGCTGCCGTAAATCTCGAAAATATCACATTATTCGGTCAAGATTGGGGGGGAGCGTTTGGATTACGGACAGTTGGAGACCAGTCAGAGTCTTTTGCCCGTGTTATTGCAGCAAATACAGCAATATTTATCATACCTAAGGGAATGAATCCCTTTATACTTCCAAATCCGATAAATATCGATTGCTCTTTAAAAGAATACCAGATTAAAGATTTATTTCATGAAAAAAAAAAGAGAAAAAGAAAAATCTCCCAAACAGATTTTATGAGGTTTTTTCAAAGGTGGATGATGTTTTGTCTAACTCACCCTAATTTTAAGCCAAGCAACTTTTTGCAATTGATGACAATCGTTGATAAACCTAGTACTGAAGAACTTGCTGCATATGATGCTCCATACCCAAGTTTGATTTATAAAGCGGCTCCTAGAACCTTACCTTCAATGATGGCTGCCATGGAAGATAATAATGTCGAAGCTTGGGAAAAAATGGGGGAGTTTGATAAACCATTTCTATTTTTAGGCGGGGAAAAAGATCTTAGCCGTTTTGGTACTTTAGAGGCCCAGAATTATTTCACAAAACACATTCCAGGAACAAAAGGACAGGCTCATCAACGATATCCTAATGTGGGGCACTATATACAGGAAGATCTTGGGACCGAACTAGCAGAAAAAGTTATTTCCTTTATGAAAGCCAATCCCATGTGATAATTTCAAATCGTACAAGGTCTGATTCAAAAAATTTTTAATCATTTTTCAATCTAACATTTTCTTTTTTCTAATGTAGAAATTAGAAACTTTCTCTAATATATTATGAAATTGAATATAAAAAAGAGATTTTTAAAAGATATTGTATTAGATTAAAGGGATTTTTTAATTTCGTCAAGAGTTTGTTTTACATCTGATGCAGCCCTTTCATGAAATTCATTTAACTTATCACATGCGTAATCTTCGCAGTATGCGCAATTTTTGACTTTTCTTTCCATGCCACACTTCCTTATATGACATACTTTGCAATATGTAAAAATTCTTTCAGTAGTTGCTAAACATCCGTCACAATTGATAGCTTCTGGTTTTATGTCTACCTTGAATTCCTTAGACCATTTTTCAGCAACATCTTTTCTTTCACTATTATCATCATTTTTTGTAGCTAAGAATGTAGGACATTTAGAACAATTTATTCCACAAAAAGCAATCATTTCGTCCATCATATAAACCTTATAGATTTATTAAATTTTGTAGTGATTGACTTTTAGTTAAAGATGTTTATATAATTTACACTTTTTTTCTAAGCATGTTAAAAGCTAAGCTGAATTTTAATTAATATCTACTTAAAAATGGTTTTTAGAAATAATTAAAATCATATTTAAGAATTGAATGATTTTTGTAAGTATTAAACACAAGAGGTTGTTAGAATTGGGAGAAGAAGAAAACATTAAGTTAGTAAGAACGGCATGTCCTGCACATTGTGGCGTTGATTCTTGCGGTATTTTAGCCCATGTGCAAGGAGATCGTATAATTAAATTAGAGCCCGGGGAATTTCCTTTTAAAATAGATAACAGAATCTGTCTTCGTGGTCTTTCAAGTTTAGATGTCACTTATCATCCAGATCGGTTGAAATATCCCATGAAGAGAGTTGGAGAGCGGGGAGAAGGAAAATTTGAGCGCATATCATGGGACGAAGCCTTTGACATTATCGCTGAGAATTTGAAAAAAATTGCGGATAAGTATGGGTGGAGATCAATTGGATGGGTTCTAGGTGGCCCTGGTGGAGGTACAACTAAATTTGGTGCCTATTTAAGATTGGCGAGCTTAACGCAATCAACTAGAGTTAGTGCGTGGGGATATGGAGACGCAGGTCTTCCCTGTGGAAGTCGCGTTATTTTTGGGCATCAATTTCCACATATGTATTTATTTGGTCAATTATGGATGAGGCAATTTCCAGAATTGCTTGTTGTATGGGGTTCAAATCCCGGAGAATCTATGCCAGTTCATATTATGCGTAAAGTTATGGATGCAAA
>SDBS01000594.1_pt1 | contig 35548 bp, 37 predicted proteins | sample 2277091 | NCBI WGS metagenome assembly SDBS01 (sample SAMN10404972, study PRJNA504765) | marine sediment metagenome | isolation source: marine sediment core GS10_PC15, 163 cmbsf | place: Arctic Ocean: Southern Knipovich Ridge | collected 2010
CAAAAACTCTCCTCAAGGCAGGAGCAGATTGCATCTATGGTCTTGTCCTCGCAAGAGCTCTAACTCTTAAGTGGTAGTAAAATTCTACTTGACTTATTGAAAAGAAATAACTATAGTAGATCAGTTGTTTTCTTGTTTCTTGCACTAATCTGAGGAGATAAACGTGTGTGGAATACTCGGCATTATTGGAAAAGACAATGTTATAGAAAACCTTGTAACTGGGCTTCTCACAATTCAGCACAGGGGACAGGATGCTGCCGGAGCAATAACTTTCAGCAACAGGTTTAATCTTAAAAAGGGCAAAGGACTCGTCCAGGATATATTCAACAAAAAGAACATGTCAAGATTACAGGGAAACATCGCATTGGGACATGTTAGATACCCAACCATGGGTTCATATGAAGTATCAGAAGCACAGCCCTTCTATGTGAACATGCCCTATGGAATCGCTCTTGCTCAAAACGGAAACATCATCAACTATCGAGAACTGAAAAGGGAACTGGAAATTAGAGAACTCAGATATATAAATACAAAATGTGACGCCGAACTAATCCTCAATGTCCTCGCTGCTCAACTATCAAAATTAGGTAAGTTCTCTGTGGATAATCTTTTTAAAGCTGTGGATAAAACCTTTGATTCTCTTGAAGGAAGCTACTCGGTAATTTCAATCATCGGTGAAAAAGGATTTCTTGCATTCAGAGACCCTCATGGTTTTAAACCTCTAATTTATGGAAAACGTGGAAACTCATATGCCTTTGCATCTGAGAGTGTAACCCTCGATGTTTTAGGTTATGATGTTGTTGATGATATAAATCCAGGTGAAATAGTCTTTATTGATAAGTCTAAAAATGTTCATAGGAGAAAATTGAATAAAGCAACCCATACACCCTGCATATTTGAGTGGATATATTTTGCTCGACCTGATTCTGTCATAGATGGTATAAGTGTCTATGATGCACGATTTAGGCTTGGAAAGAAACTCGCAGAAGAGATACGTAGCAATAACATCAATCCCGATATCGTGATTCCTATTCCTGACACCTCCAGGGTAGCAGCACTTGCACTTGCTGAGGAAATTGATGTAAGTTACAGGGAGGGATTAATTAAGAATAGATATATCGGTAGAACTTTTATTATGTCAACACAAACACAAAGAATGAATGCTATAAGAAAGAAACTTAATCCAATAAAGAGTGTTATTAAAAAGAAGAAGGTGTTACTTGTTGATGACAGCATCGTGAGAGGGAATACATCAAAGGAGATTGTTTTCCTCCTTAAATCGTCAGGAGCCTCTAAGGTCTATTTTGCATCATATTCTCCACCACTTAGATATCCTTGCATATATGGCATTGATATGCAAATGAAAGAAGAATTCATAGCAAAGGAAAAACCTGTCAGTGAAATTAAAAAAATCATAGGCTGCGATGAATTAATATATCAAACAATGGAAGGACTTCTCGATTCCCTTCAGATCAGCAGTAAAAAAGAAACCAGGTTTTTCTGCACCGCTTGTTTTGACGGTAACTATCCAACAAAAGTGGATGAAAAAGTATTTAAGGAAATTGAGAAAGACAGGATTGAGAGCAAAAATACTGTTCAGTAATGGACTTTTTCTTTTACTTCTAATATCCTGCACAAGAAAATCAGTCAACTCACAAACCAACCTGCAGACCATAGCCCTACCTTTTCCTCTTGAATTGAAACACGAGCTATCCATATTTATCGATGTGAGTCAATTCTTACCAGATAAAATCGTTTGTGATATTAAAGGAAATATCTTTATTAGTGGAAACAAAAGACGACTTTTTCATCTCGAAGATGATCTAGAGATAAGCGAGATAAATATCGAAGCGATATATCCCTGTGAAATTGTGGACATCGGTACGGATGGCTTCGATATTTTTCTACTTGATAGAATGAACAGGAAACTCTGGACAGTTAAGAGAGAATCTGTTCTTGAGAACGGATTCTCTCTTGAAGAAAGACCACTTTTCTTTAGTGTTTCAGAAAAGGGTCTCTTCACAGTTATCTATACTAATAGGAGAGAGTTTTCCATTTTTTCAAGAACGGAAAAAAGGTTCGGTGATTTTCAACTAGAAGAAGCTGCAATGGAAGGAGACAGAGGTTCACTTCTATTCATTAAGGACAATATATACTTTGCAAATAATAAAAGAGACAGAGTCGAATTATTTTATCTATATAATCCAGGGGAAAGACAATGCATAAATGTAGAATCTCCAACCTCTCTTGCTCTCGACATATGGAAAAACCTTTTTATTGCATCAAATGAAGGTTTAGTATGTATTCCCAAAAACAACACAGGAAAAATCCTGCTTTCAAACGAAATATTGGATTCACAAATAGCTATCAGTAAAGAGAAAATATACATACTGAATCCAGAAGAAAAAAAGATAGATGTTTATAAGATTGTTTATACTTCTTTTAATTCAAACATTCCCCGGGGGGAATGACCATCCTTTTTGTGGGGCTTCATTTAAAGTCTCATCAAGGCAGATAGTTATTGAAGGTACGGATACAGAAGGACCCTACAGACTTCCTGATATCTTTATATTAAAGAACTCTCTGATTGTAATAAAGGACAGTATCCCACTTGAAGATGAAAAGGACTATTATCTGGATACAAGAAATGGCACTATCATTCTTTTTGAGTCCCTCAAAACTGGGGAGAAGATTAATATATCATACAATTATTTCCCGTTTAATATAAAGAGAGAATACAAAAGAAGAGACTTTACTTCATTTATTCAGGGTAGGCCTGTCTTAAAAGGAAATAATACCAGAGAAGAAGTTTTTACAGATCACGAAAAAGCAGGAATTATTATTGGTGGTGCTAAAACATTTAGCATTGGAATGAGTTCATCTACTGGCTTCTCTTTTAATCAAACACTGAAAGTGAATATTACAGGAGAGATTATTGAAGGTCTCTCTATCAACGGTGTCCTCTCTGACGAGAACACACCGCTTGAACCAGAAGGGGTGACAGAATCTCTTGAAGAATTTGACAGAATATTTGTAAGAGTTGAAGGAAGAGGTATTGGTGCAACTCTTGGTGATTACCAGCTAAATTACAGAACTATCACTACACCCATAATACAAAGAGATCTTCTCGGCATAACAGGTGAAATAAAAGCTGATGGTAAGGAACTGAATGTTGCTTTTGGTTTACCAAGGGGGAATTTTCACTCTCTGCACATAAAAGGTATTGAAGGAAAGCAGGGACCATATCAACTGAAAGGTACAGGAGGAGAAGAAGACATTGTTATTGTTACCGGAACTGAGACTGTCTATCTTGATGGGGTACTTATGAAAAGGGGAGAAACTAACGATTACTTAATAAATAATAGTCTTGCTCAAATCACATTTACTTCGAAAAGATTTATTACTGATGAAAGCGATATTGTTGTAGATTTTCAGTTTACAAAAATAGGTTTTAAGAGAAATTTGTATTCTGCAATGGTGAATTATATAAAACCAAATTATAGTGCAGGGTGTTTTTTTGTAAGAGATGGAGAAGAAATTACTCAAACAGAGGGTTTTGAACTTACAAAAGCGAGAAAAGAATTCCTCGCTCATATCGGTGACGATTCAATAAGTAACTGGATGGATAGCGGTATCTATGTGGGTGCTGGAAACGGAGATTACAGTTTTTCTGACTCATTCTACATATATGAAGGATACCGAAAGGGTGAATGGAATGTTACATTTACATATGTTAATGATGAAATTGGTAATTATGTCTATGATGACAGTCTTTCAGCCTTTGTCTATGTAGGTTCCAATAATGGTAAGTATGTTAGCAAAATAAGGGTTCCACTCCCGGAAAAAGAGAATTATATTGGGTTTGATATGGGTTTTGATGATAAAACAAGAATTAAACTCACAGGTTTACTCTTCGGTTCTGAATACGATAGAAATACTCTTTCAAATATTAATGATAACGACAATATCGGTTACTTTACAAAAGTAAAGGGATACCTGAACCTTATAAAAACAAGATGGGGAGACTTTAATACATTTGGCGGTTATAGCTACAGAGACAGAAATTTTAAACCTCTTGCAAGAATAGTGCAAGAGAATTTTGAGGAAAGATGGAACATAGAAAGCACTTCTGGAATGGAGAAGATAAAAAATGGGGGAATTATGTATCAGAAGGAAAATCTTCTCCTCACAAAAGCGAATATTTCCTTTCTCAAAAGAAAAGATATCGATGTTGTTCTGAAAGAGGGGGCTTTTTCCTTGAAAAGGAAGAACCTGCCCCACATTGATATTACGTCAAGCTTAGTCTCAGTAAATTCTGGTACTCTCCCTACTGATATCAAGAAAATAGAGGGGAATATTTCATATTCAATCTGGAGAATATTACCCTCCGTCTATGCAAAACAGGAAATTAGGAATGATTTAGAAAAGAGAAGATGGAGAGAGGGTGGAACTAAATTTGGGATTCAGATATTAGAAAAATCTAAACTGTCAATCGGATACAGCAAAAGATTTGACGATGTATCTAATACGAATAAAGAAAAATACGAGCGGGAATCAAGCATAATAACAAGGAATTTCTCATTTGAGATAGAAAAAATAGATGTTTTTAGAAGTAACCTTAATGTGACCTCAAGGAAGAGAGAGTTTACTCAGCAATTTCCCGGCGAAAACACAGAAATGGTTCTCATCGAATTTGCAACCCGTTTAGTCCCATTTACGAGAAAACTCGACATTGAGACAAATTACTCTGTTATAGGAAAAAATTCTGTTCTCTTCACGGAAACATTCTATGAAGTTGAAGAAGGAAAAGGAGATTACAGTAAAGACCCTACTACAGGGAAGTACTATCCTGATACTCTTGGAAACTATGAGAGAAAAGTTCAGTCAATTGGTGAAGGAAACCCTGTAACATCCCTGAAGACGTATCTTCGAGTTAGTATTACGCCTGTAGAACTTATAAGATGTAACGTTACTGCAAGCATAACGGAAGAAAACAGAGGACAGGAGAAACTGCCCATTTATACACTTAGATTATCAGAATTTCTGGACGATTCATTAACAGTAAATGGAAAACAATCACTTGATGGAAGCGTATCTCTTTATCCTCATAAATTAACATCTCTCTCTTACTCTTTTAATTTCATGAAAGGATTAAATAATGAATTTGTTACTGGGGGAGAAATGGATTATTCAGACAGGAATGAATTTCGTATTGAGCACAGGTTTTCGAAGAAAAGCGAAATATCCTTTAAGTATTCACGAAAGAAGTATTTTGAAGAGAGTATCGGTTTGGGTGTCGAGAAAAGTGAGAAAAAGGAAGAATTTACTCCTGAATTCTCTCACTATCCATTAGTAAATCTTAGAGCAAGAATTAAGGCAATAAGAGGAACCATCGAAATAGAGGAACCCTTGTGGTACAGCCATCTCGGAGTTATTAACATAAAAACAGAGAAAATATCACCTTCCCTCAACTATGCAATTAAGAATAGTGCAATACTAAATGCTATTCTTACTGTGACAAAGAATTCAACTTCAATAAGTGAAGATGAGCTTCCTTATGATGTAATAAGTTCTTATCCTACTGGTATCACAACAGACTGGAAACTTGGAACCACAGTCTCTATCTCCGATTTGTTCTCTATAAACATATCATACAACGGTTTAAACAGACCAGACAAAAAGACCATACATTCTGCAAATACCGAACTCCGTGCAGATTTCTAACTCCTTTCTCATCCGAAATATATTTTTTAACAATTAAAACTACGGGAACAACCTTAAAAAGAAAGATTACTGTACTTAAAAAATAGATTGTATTTAAATATTAGATATCCGCGTTCCTGAGCATTCCATCTAAAATCGAGAAATTTTAAACTAATAAATTTTCCAAATCAGTATGGTAAAAAGAAGAATGAAATACTTATGCTATACAAGAAAAGGTTGTGAACCTATGATTAAAATTTTCCTTGAATAAATCCATTTTTTAGTCTATACTTAAAAGAAGGAGACAATTATGAAAAGCGGCGCTAAGGATACAACCTTTTTCTTATTTGCAATCATCCTGGACCTTCTCGCATTATGGGCGGCTTTCTCACTGAGTTATTGGTTACGTTTTTCCACTATTCTTATACCTATAAGTAGAGGAACTATTTCATATTCTCATTACATATTATTCTCACTCCAGATTATTGTAATATGGGTCCTTGTCGGATACTTTGCAGGTGCTTATGATACTAAGAAGATATATCCTCTTCCTGAACAATTCTACGACATTTTCAGAAACACCTTGATCTCTTTAGTAATTGCTCTTGCAATGACATTTTTTTACAGACCATTCGCTTATTCGAGGGTTGGTCTAATATTTGCCTTTTTTCTCATCCATATCTTCGTTGCTTCTGAGAAACTTCTTTTTCGGGCTCTTAAGATATACCTTTTCAAAAAAGGTAAACTTCTCAGCCGTATCCTTGTAGTAGGTGAAAATCCCTTACTTCAAAAAACTTTAGATGTAATAAATAAAGATAAGGAACTGGGGCTTGAAATTGTGGAGGTAATTGAAAACATAAAAGGAGACGGAAAGGGAAGTTTCAATAGCGAAATGAAGAAAATTCCTGAGAAGGTGAAGAACTATAATATTGAATCTGTTATCATGGCATTCCCTTTTGAAAGATATAAGGAGATTAAAGAAGTCCTCCTTCAATGCAGGGACCTGCATCTTAACTTCCTATTTGTCCCTGATCTTTTTGAGATTATGATGTCGAAAGTAAATGCTCTCGATCTAAATGGAATGCCGCTTTTTGTATTAAGACAGGCACCACTGGATGGATGGTATGGATTTGTAAAAAGGATAATTGACGTAGTATTCTCAAGCCTTTTTCTTATAGTCACTTCCCCTGTTTTCATTATTACACCCATAGCTATTAAAATAAATAGTAAAGGTCCTATTTTTTACCTTCAGAAAAGGGTTGGTAAGGATGAAAAAATATTTAATATAGTGAAGTTCCGTTCAATGTTCCAAAACGCTGAGGAAAAAACAGGTCCTGTCTGGGCAGAAGGTAAGAGTGACTCAAGGGTGACAAGAATTGGTCGTTTTCTGAGAGTAACACACCTTGATGAAATCCCGCAACTTCTGAACGTACTAAGAAACGATATGAGTCTTGTCGGTCCGAGACCAGAAAGACCTATTTTCGTTAAGAAACTCAAAGACCAGGTTGATGGGTATATCCTACGCCATGCAGTTAAACCAGGATTAACTGGAGTTGCTCAACTGGAGCACAGACCTGACAGCTCAATTGAAGATGTTAAAATAAAACTAAAATACGATAGATATTATATGGAAAACGCGTCCTTCAAGCTTGATTTTATTCTCATTGCAAGAACTATTTTCACACTGATAAAAAGGAGAAAACACTAGTACGGTAAGGTGCAACTATAGAATGTTTTGGAAATAATTCCTTCGGAATGGAAATTAGCCTTCAGCTGGAATAATAGTCCTGTACTTCTATACAAATATAGATGATACAGACTAAAGACTGCTGGGATAGTAAAATGAATTCACTGCAGAATTGCAGTGCTGTCAAAAACATAAAATATTAACCATGGAGAAATTTAGATTAAAGATTTTTTCTTCTTCTGTGCTCTCAACCTGCCCTGTTAGAAAATTCATTTTCTAATAGAGTGTCTCTGTGGTTTCCTTCTAAAACATGCAAAAACCTTTAATAACAGTAGTTCTTGGAACAAGACCTGAGATTATAAAACTCTCCCCCATCTTATCAGAGCTTAAAGGACGAAGGATGAGATACAACCTTATCCATACAGGACAGCACTATTCATTCATGATGGACAGAATCTTTTTCAAAGATTTACAAATAGTTGAACCAGATCATTTACTTGGTATTGGTGCTGGGACACACGGAAAACAAACAGGGAAAACCCTGATCAAAACTGAAAAAGTGTTCTTGAAAGTGCGACCTGATATAGTCCTTGTCGAAGGAGATACAAATTCTGTTGTCGCAGCTTCACTCGCTGCTGCAAAACTGAAAATAAAGGTAGGACATGTTGAAGCTGGTTTAAGAAGTTTTGATAGAAAGATGCCTGAAGAGGTGAACAGGATCCTTACCGATCATGTATCAGATTACCTCTTTGCCCCTACTCAAATATCAAAAAAGAATCTACTCAATGAAGGAATTAACAAAAATAAGATTTTCGTAACAGGGAATACAATCGTTGATGCAACATTAAAAAACATAAGTATTGCTCAGAGGAAATCAAAAATACTCTCAAATCTGAATATTACAAAAGACAGATATTTCCTGCTAACACTTCATAGAGTAGAAAACGTTGATAACAAGGAGAAACTTAAAGAGATTATCTTAGCAATCAAGGAACTTAGTAAAAACCATCTCATTGTTTTCCCTGTACATCCGCGAACTACAAAAAGGATAAAGGAATTTAGTCTTTCAAAGAGTATCAAAAATATCAAAGGGCTGAAAACTATTGACCCTGTCGGATATTTAGATTTTCTCAATCTTGAGGCAAATGCTCGACTTGTCTTAACAGATTCTGGTGGTATTCAGGAGGAGACCTGTATTCTTAAAGTTCCCTGTGTAACTCTCAGAGAAAATACTGAACGTCCTGAGACCATTAAAATCGGGTCAAATGTCATTGCTGGCTGGAGAAAAAAGACCGTAATCGATAGTGTTAATAAGATGCTGAATAAAAAAAGAGACTGGCGACAACCCTTCGGCAATGGTAAAACCGCTAAAAAGATTGTAGACATTATAGCAAGAGCATAAGCTCTAAAGATTTAGTACGTTTTCTTCAAAGTTAAAGGTACTTCATTTTAGCTGCAACAGAGCAAAACTATATTACCACAGAGTTCACAATAAAATCTGTATAATTAGAGATTCTTGTCTCTAAAGAACTCTCATTTAGCTACGAATTTTATCTTTTACCTATAACTTACTACCTACTGCTTACAATCCTTTTTGAAACAGATCCTCACTAATCATTGGTAATGACCTGAATACTACCCTATTTACATTTACTTGGCTTCATCCACAATGCTTTTCAGAATAGCATCCACCTCAGCTGGAATTTCACCTAAATCTGCATCTGGGAAAAATTGAGATATTACTAAAGGTCGCATTGCACTGATTACCGTCTGACCTTCTTCACGAAAAACATTTATCTTACAGGGCATCATCAATCCTATATTCTTATCTGCCTGCAGCACCTTATATGCGAATTTTGCATTACAGATCTCTACTGTCTTAAATGGCTCGATTTCAAACCCTTTGTCTTTTAAGTTAGCTTGCGTATCGTGTGTATATAAGACCTTAAATCCCTTCTCCTGTGACTTAGCCTCAACTGCAGCCACGACTTCATCGAAATCTTTTGAACTTGTTACTGTATAATCTAATTTTATCTCCATTTTTATCTCTCCTCAATTTTACCAGGGCGAGCCTTGCTGAAGATACGAAGGCTCGCCCAAATGTTATTACATCATCACCTTTTACCTGTGCATCATACCATGAGGATTCTCTTCTTCATAGAGATCCGAATGGTCGAGTTTTTTAAGCTGTTCCTTATTCAGTGTCCGCTTTGCCTTAACAAATGACTCAATATTCTTGGAACGTATCTCTGTCTGTATAGTCTCAATCTTCTTATTTACAGTCTTGACCTTTGAAAGATCGATCTCGTCCTCGTTAAGCAGGTTGTCTAGATCCAGCATAGCCGTTTGTAGATCAGCATTCAATCTGATAGCATCTTTCTCATAGGAATCTCTGTTTGATTCAAGCGACCCTATCTGGCTATCGGACAATTTGAGCTCTTCGCTGTAAGAAAGATAGAAATTCGCACCCTCTAAATATCCCTTCATCATTGGACATCCTGAGTTACCTTGCATCATCATACCATGTCCCATCATACCTCGACCCATCATCATTCCAGAGCCCATCATGCCGCCCATTGTTCCAGCACCCATCATACCTCTAGGAGCTCGATACCCACCCATATGTCCAAAGGCGAGCCCGCTTATAACCAGGGTAAGAAGAACTATCAATGTGGTAAGCCATCTTATCTTCACTTTAATCACCTCCTCTCAGATTATTTTTCATCATTCTAAAATCTTTCTCACTGATCTCTCCGCGTGCATATCTTCCTTGAAGTATTTCAATGGCTGATTCATATGGTCTGTTACTCGGTTGTCCCTGTCCTGAGAGCCACCTCACCAGACCTACGATTCCAAAAATCACCAGTGCCCAGAAGGCTATCATTACAATCCATCCCATCATTCCATGTGCCATTTTCATCACCTCCTACTTACTCAGACGCAAAGGATATAAAAAAGATACGCTGTCTTTTACACTAATTAAAATTTTATCGGGATTCTTAAAAGGTTATCTCCATCGGCATCCGTGTCTCCATCTTCGACTCTTTATGCCAGATCGTTCCGGATGCATCATATCCATCATATGCATCGAGCGTTGATGACAAACCTCGATTGCTTGATCCAAAACCTTGCGCTCCTCTGCAGACAGACGGGGTTTTAATTGCTCGAAAACAGCTTGTTGATAACCATTAAGGTAGTTCAGTCTTATTAAGAATAGTACAAACTCCTCTTCTTCTACTGGTGCTGCTTCATCCAGAGCTAACTCTGCTTCCTTTAGCAAATTCCTCAGCACTGATTCATTGAGACTCCCCTTCTGTTCTACACTCTTAACCAATTCCTCAAGCCGTCTATCAGCAAGCGTTAACCGAAGTTCGACTTTACCTTCAGCGCTTCTCGTAAGTGTGAACTGCACTCTTTCAGTAGCCAACTTTAAAGGATACAGCAAATCTCCGGGGAAACTGCGTGCTGAGATCGCTCCAATGGACCAAACTGCAACAACTAAAACTAAGACGAATGCAATTGCTTTAGCAAAAGCAGGTTTCAATACAAAAGGACGACGAATCCACTTCTCGAAAACTGGTTTCCTTCTTCTTTGTGCTGCAGCTGCTTCTCCAATCTTAATCAAGGTTAAGTTTATTGCCTCTTTCCGCGGTTCTGGCTTAGGTGTTTCTTCTATATCCTTTGTCAGGCGAAGAAGCGGCTCCAATTCTGAAGCAAACTCAGGATATAAATCCAAGCAGTACTCAATGCTCTTGCCCTTTCTTATCTCTTCGAGACACAAATCCAGAATTGTTTCTTTATCTCTTTGCATTTAATCCTTCTTATTCAATACCTTCCTAAGACGATCGAGCGCCCTAAATTGCAGTGCCTTTACCGCACCTATCGACCTGCCTAATATTTCGGAAACCTCACTATTGTCATAACCTTCCAAAAACTTTAATGTAACTACCTGCTGCTGCTCTTCTGTTAACTCACCCAATACTTTACTGAGGTGTTGATGTAATAGAATCCCTTCCGAGATGTCCTTTCTATCTCCTAACTCTTCTCCAAAATCTTCACTGAGTGAGACCTCCTTTTTCCTTGCACTTCGACGATAATAGTCTACAACAAGATTGGAGGCTATGCGATACAACCAAGCCTGAAAAGAATCTTTCTGTCTGTTTAAGAACTTCACCATCCTGACAAACACCTCACTTGTAATATCCTCTGCATCCTCACGGTTCTTGACCCTGTAAAACACATGCCTGTAAATTTTAGGATAGAAGTAGATACAGAGCTTGGATAGAGCTTCACGATTGAGATTCTTAGCCTGCTCTACAAGAGATTCTATCTCTTCTTTTTTTAACTCTCTATTATTAATGACGTTCAATTTCAATATATAGTTACGCTCTTTGGATAAGTTTTTTGACTCTTTATTGAGTCTTTCTACAAGTTCTTTAAAAAAAACCTTATAGAATCATAAAAAGAGGCGATTCAAGCTTGATCTTGCTCTAAAATAAAATCCTTACTATCACTTAAGCAGAAATACTACGAGATAATTTTACTTTTCTGATTCATTCTTTGAAACTTTATTCAACATTTCTGATGTCAAATCAAATATTTCATTTATTTATATGCCTATTTCTCTATCTCTTTATACCTCTGTAGGGCACCATAAAATGCCTTCCAGAAAGGATCAACCTTCGGGTGTTCAAGCTTTTTCTCTCTTCCATCCTCAACAAGAAGCATACCAAATTTTGAGTCAATCAATTCTCCAACGATTGATGACTTTATCTTATTCTCTGTAAGTGTTTCTACAACCTTCTCTGCTTTCTCTGCTCTACAGGTAATGATTAAAGTCCCTTCACTAATTGACTTATAAGGGTCAATATTAAAGAGATTACAAATCTCAGTAATGGATTCTTCAACAACAATTTTTTCTTTTTCGATCCTGACACCCACACCTGCTGCCAGGGCAATCTCATAAACTCCACCCCAAATCCCACACTCAGTAGCATCATGCATTGCAGAGATACCATCATCTCGAACACCAATCTTTATTGCAGTTAATGCATCGTCAACTACAGACATCTTATAGAATAACGTTTGAGCCTTTTGAGCAAACGCCTCACCAAATTTCTCTGTCAGAAGTTTCGGAAACATTGTCGCAAAGATACCTGACGCTTCAATTGCAGGACCTTTGGTAATAATTATCTTATCACCGACCCGTGCGAACTTGGGTGAAACATATTTGTCTCTATCACCAACAGCAATTACAGTCGCACCACCAACCATCGGATAAAAACAGTTATCATATCGAGCAGTATGTCCACAAACGATTGCCATTCCCATCTTTTTACATTCATCATCGATTGTCGTCCACATAGTTGATAATTCCTCTTCAGTCATTGATAGTGGTAGATTTAAATCAATAGTGAGATAGGTAGGAGGAAGTCCTGAAGTAACAATATCAGATGCCAAAATGTGGATAGCAAACCAGGCAGCACGTTTAAATCCGTATTCGGGAACTATGAAGACTGGATCGCTCGTCATTGCCACTGCCTTATTCCCAATCTCAACTATTCCAACATCAACACCATGTTCAGGACCAACCAAAATCTCTTCCCTCTTTGCACCAAGATGAGGGAAAATCAACTCATTAAAAACTTCTGCTGAAATTTTTCCAATCTCTGGTAATTTTGCCATTTAACCTCCTCCTTTTCTTGCTCAATTCTTCAAACTCATGACTCAAATTTGTTAGAGTATCAAAAAAAAAGATAATTGTCAACCAATAAATATCTGAATCAAAAAAATCATCTGCAAAATGCTAGTCTGACTTAAGTCCTTTGTTAACATAGACTTGTCGTTAGATAAAGTAAATGCTGATTATGTAAAAACATCTGAGTATACTGTGTTGTAAAATAACACTGCTATAATTTCCTACAGACCAATTCTCCTTTTCCTATCGGAACTATCAGAGAATCAACTCTTGGATCTTCCATAACATAGTTTATGAATGTCTCAAGAACTTCTCTATGACTTATTACATTATCCGCTACCAAAATACCGCCCTCTACCATTTTTGGTGCAACAATCTGATAATAGTCCAAATAATTCTCTTTTTCAGCATCCAAGAAACAAAAGGAGATATTATTATACTTTGCTAGTAAATCCAACGCGTTCCCCTCAACAAGTTCCACGATTTTACCTATTTTAGCTTTGCTAATTGTTTCCCTTGCCATTTCTATCTTATCTTTTTGAATCTCAAATGTTACAAGCTTCCGTCCTATTTGCATACATGCCAATGAAAGCCAGAGAGCTGAATAACCTGCACTCGTGCCAATTTCAATATTGAGACCTGCAGGAGCACTTGCAGCCAATAATGAAATAAATTTTCCAGTTTCTGGTGGTATCTGACGAAGCCTCTTCAGTCCTGGTGTTTTATCTCTTCTATCTTTTGAGTCAATTTCCTCTAAATACTCCATTCTTTCTTTTATATCTACGGGTATATTATGAAACAATTCTTACATCTCCTATATTAAATCTTGCCCTGCATTTCACCTGACATTATGCGAATAAAGAGGTTGTCAAAGGTATGGAGCAGATACACTCTGTCAACTGGAGTGGATTAAGAGATTTTAAATCTTGTAGCATATACTTTCCGTGGAAAATCGCCTTTTGCATACTCGACTTTCCTTTCTCTCTTCACAAGAGCTTCATCTGCATACGCCTCTATCACTTCACCTATAAACAGCTTTTTATCCCCTGTTTCTATTTCTTGCCTAACTTTACATTCCATAAAAGCCACACACTCATCAATTACAGGTGCTTTTACCTTGCGTGCTGGTTGTGGAGTTAATCCTGTTTCTTTAAATTTATCAACTTGAGACCCTGAGTGGAAACCGCAATAATATATCTTCGGTTTAAGCTCTTTTGGAGGAACATTTACAATAAACTCTTTAGTGCTTTCAATTAACTTACATGAATAAGTTCCTCTTCCTATTGCACAAGCTATGAGTGGGGGTTCTTTTGATACAGGCATACAGAAGCTGACCGCTATGATATTTGATTTTCTTTCAATATCCCCACATGTTATCAAAAAATGTCTCATGGGCCACATAAACTCCAGATATTCGGCATCAGTCTTCATTTTTATTTTACCTCATTTTGTCCACTTCGGTTAACGTTCCCAGCATACGCGACGTTGAGGTGACCGAAGGGCGTAATGTCCTGCCTGTCCTGAACCTGTCGAAGGAAAGGACAAGGTCGGAAGCCAGTTGCGTATATGCAGCGTTAGATGAAGTTGAAGTCATCAATCACTAAATTTAACTTTTCGAGTATCACCTAATTTCATTTATTCCGCTATTACTTCTTCTATTTTAAGAACAAAATCCTTTGCATCTTCTATAATCCATTTAGCATCATCATTGCTAAGAATCTCAACACCATATTGTTCAATAACTCTGTCTTCTTGGGCCTTCTCTAAAGTTTCTGCGTACTTCTGTTCCAACTGCCTTGCCTTTTTAATATAGCTAATATATTCTGGTTTTACTTTACCACGTTTAACATAGAATTTTTTAAAAGCTGCTATGGCGCAATAATGGGCTGTGGCTCGGATACCTATTCGAAATAACGATGCTAATACTGCATGATACATAGCGTAATATCCGCAAATAATTGTCCAATCAAATAAATTATTATCAAACATTATTTTCATAGCTCGTAAATTGCTATGTGCCTTATCAATATGCTGATTCACCCTTTCGACACTCACACGTATCTTGCGAAGATTGGGCTTTCCTTCTTTAGGATGAAAGCATTCACGCAAAATTATCTCAACATCTTTAGACATACAAGCTACCTCCCTCTTTAATCAACTGCCAAAATAAAAATTCATTATATAAAATTACTCTATCTTTCCAAAGTTCATCATAAAATTCAGTCTTTTTTCTAAAACCTTCTATAAATTTTCTGGTTGTAGTACCTATTGGTCTTATCTCTAACAACGGGCTTACGTCTATTTTTGCTTTATTCAATGCTGTGGTCACATCCTTATCTTTCTCCGAAACAACTACTAGTATATCTATATCGCTACCCTTAGTCCACTCTCCCCTTGCCACCGATCCAAAAAGAATTACTAACTGAATTCTCTTATTTGATAAATCTATTATATCCTGTGTATATTTCCGCAATAATCTAGCTATCTTTTTATTTTTATCATAGAATTCTTTTTTCTTCTCAAGTTCCAAAAATTCAAATATTTTTAGAAGAATTTCGTTTTCCAAATTAGGTTTAAAAAAAACCATATTAGAAACGTCTCGCCTTTTAAACATATTATCTTTCACAAACAAACGCAGTGAACTATCCACATTGTTTAATGAGACTTCTGACAACCGAGCAATTTGTCTAAGGTGTATTTCCTTAAATGGATTCTTCAAGAAAACTTCTAATATTTTTTTCCTTCTAACTGGTATTAACACATTGCCCTCCTCTGTCCTATTGTATGGAACACCTGTCCCATATTATAGAACATCGAGTAACGGTTTGTCAACATATTAATTTACCCTACGCTTTAGCCACAACTTCATAAAACCCTTTTATATCCTCAATTAAAAGTTATAATAATAATTGATGGAAAGTCAAGAAAAACTTAAGACGAAAAGTGTTTAATTATTCACTTCTATTAATGCAATAATGTCATAAAGTCAAGTCAACGATATCGAAGTACTGAGATGCACTGTCCCCAACATCCATCATCAATATAACCATTTTTCATATTCGGGTAAATGTTTCATATCTTCATATAGCCAAACCATTCTATCTAGGTACCAACTTTTTCCTAAATATGCTAAGGATATACCCAACATTACTGGCCATATAGACAGTTTGACTATAGCCCAAATCGATAAAATCATCCCTACTGAAGAAATACCATTAAGGATATTAGGTAAAGTTTTGTGATATTTTGGAACATCTATTTTATCTCTGTTCAGCCACACACGTTCCCCTAAAACAGATTTTGATGCCCAGTTTTTTGTCGACTTAGGTTTTTTAAAGAATACGGGGTTAATAAACATCCAAGTTAATGATACTACTGCAGGTATTAGATGCCACCAACCAATCCAGGCTCTGCTCCAAAAAGCTAAAACAATTATAGGCAATACTGAATATCTCGTCCATACACTCCAGGGGTTTGCGTGTTTCATCCAGTTTTCATCTGTAAGTTTGAACAGATTTGCTATTTTTCTTTCAAGTGTCATATTTTATCTCCTCTTTATTATATGTTCATTTTATATTTTTTCGTTTTTGCGAGGTTCGGAATTTCATATAACGGTATCGGGCTTTGCGAAGCCGCCGAAGGCGGTTTGAGCGAATGAAGTGAGCCGCAAAGCCCGTGTTAGGCGATGAATCCCGTATCATCTACACCCCCTGGGTTTGTGAGGATCTGATTTCAAGTTTCTCGCTAGTGGCAAACAATTACCCGCGTTCCATTTTCAGTATAGTCAAACGAAATTATGTTATGCTCTCCAAGCAGCGAATTGATATCCACATCCTGGTATCGGCGAAACAACATTCCTGCCTGTTTCCCTCGAACGAACTTCAGTATGCCATCAGGTAGAACTTCGGCCTCATTAAGGATATCTTCGTCTGTCTCCGGTGGGTCAAAGGTCAGCAAGATTACGCCGCTTGGAGCCAGTACCCGGCGGCCTTCGGCAATCGAAACCTGAGCACTTTCAAAGGTGACGTGGTCAAATGCAGCAATACAAATCACACCGGAGAAGAAGTCGCCAGGAAACGGAATACGGTCAAATGTTCCCTGTTTGAAGGTCCCAGAAAGATTGAAACGGGTGAAGCGATTCTGGCAAAACTCTCGACTGCCGCTGTGGCGATATCCACCCCACAGACCTTATCGCCGCGTTGAGCCAAGTAATGAGCATTGCGACCTCCACCACACCCCAAGTCAAGTACAGTAGCCCCGTCTTTTAGGTAATTGTCGCAGAAACCAGCAAGAACAGAAGCAGGCTTGCTCTTGGAAAAATCATAAGTCTCTGGGTCTATTCCCTCAAAGCAACGCTCCCAATAGTCCCGTGGCTCAAACATATCATATCACCTCTCAATGATAGGCAAATGAACGTTACTTTTAATCATTAAATTATCTTTTGCGCTCCGTTGACATCGGGATTTTTCGCCTAACTCGTTTATATCCGACACGATGGCGTATATACTTCCGATTTTATAATAATGTGACGTGATGTTGAACATTCCTCTCTATTGAAGTAGTTCATCTCTAATACTACCATCCTTAAGGGCACGTGCTTCCCAACCCTTTTGTAAATTGAAGCTATATTCCAAATTTACTCTCCGAGGTGTCGTATAATACCGTATCCTCGAGGCACTACAAGGTCAGCCTTTCTGACTGATTGATCTTCTTTTATTCTGTAATCAACATCCATGAGTTCAATAAACCCTACCGTATAGTCCTTAAATATGCCCTGATATTCAAAAATCTTATCACCTTTGGTCAATTCAAGGACAACCTTCTTACCAATATGTCTTTCCAGTAAAGGTTCGTATGCTGTTTCCATAGAAACCTTCAACTCTTGCTTCATCTTGGAGATAGATTTATCTTGAGAAGTTAGGATAGCACCACCAGGAGCTGTTCTTTTGGCCTGCCCAATTAGTAAATTTATTGTCTCTAAAACCGAATCCCTCGCCGTGTTGAAGAAATTTTGGATCTTTCTTTTAAGTTTTCTTATGGCTGTGGGATGATAAGTCTTTTTTAACCCTTCATCCCTCTCCTTTTTGCTCGGCTCATCTAATTCATCGTGGTAGCGAATTAAAGCCCGAATATTAGGATACTCCTGTTTATAAAGAATATAACTTTTTTTTCCGTGCCCATCTTTATCTTTATGTTTGGTTGGATAATCCAATTCGAGGCCTGTACTTTCCACACGCAGTTTCCCCCAGATTATTTTACCAGTTATTTCCTCTATGGTGACCAGGTTCCGTGAAAAGTCTATCAGGCATTTATCCCTACTCCTTCCTTTAATAAAAGCAACCACAACAGCTACTATGATAATAAAGATTACAGTTATTGCAAATGTATCAGGCATAATAAACTCCCTTTAAAAACTGTCCAAAATTTCATCTAACGTGTTTCTATCTACAGTTAAATGTTACAGAAAAACAGTTGGGAAGTCAAGAAAAAACTCCATCGATATAATTATAATTCACTTTCGTGAATGTAATAATGTCATAAAGCCTGCCCCGTTCTACGGGGTCAAGTCAACGATATCGAAGTATTGAGATGTCGAAGATGCCGAATATTTATATTGAGGGGTCAACGATGCCAAGTGAAGTCGAGGGGCCGAAGGTCCCGAATATTTATAGTGAGGGGTCAACGATATCGAAGTATTGAGATGCACCGTCCACAACACCAAAACAATTTATTTTGAAATTAAATTTATTTGATCACAAATAGTGAACTTTACTGATTTTATACAAACCATTGTAGCACCATCAACATTAACATCAAAAGGCTTATCGTCTTCAGGTTGAATTGTAAGTGATTCTTTTATACAGTACGATTTAAAGCCCCACTTATCAGGATTGTTAAGTATTGAAGCGTCCCATGTATGTTTGAATTGACCAATAAGTTTTAAATTGCCAATGTCTTTTAATGTAAATAAATAGAAATCACCTGATCCTAATGGCGCTGAAAGTGCCAGTGGAAGGTCCTTCCCTAAATCACCATTAACAATTATAAATACTTGATAAACATTTTTTGAGACTTTTTGATTATCAACATAAATATTCCATTCTCTTTTCTTTCTAAATATTTGTTTAAATATTTTTTCTATACTTGCTAAACTTGCGCCTACAAAGAAAGGTCCTAAATCACCAAATAATTGACTTAATATTCCTTTATAATATTTGATAAATCTATTTTCTGTATAGTATGGTATGTTGCCAAATATTTCTGCACCTGCATATCCTACAAAATGACGGGATGGAGTATTTCCTTTTTCACTTTCTGTAAGTATTACATCGCATTTAATTGTTTTGTTCGTGTTGATTGAATCAACAAAAACTTTTATTGCTTGCTCAATATCATCCGGCATTCGTAATGTTTTTCCTAAAAGATCAGCAGAACCCTTTCTTAAAAATCCAAGCGTTATATTTTGTAAATCCGATTTTGAATCATAACATCCTTCGAGTACACTATTGAATGTTCCAGAACCGCCTGCCGAAATTATAATTCTACTTCCCTCTTTAATACATTCTTCGGTTTTCTTTCGAGCTTCTTCATGACTATTAACGGTAAATAACGAAACATTATCCAATCCATTTTTTTTAAATAGCGGTATAATATATTTAACCTTACTCCAATCTTTTATAGAACCGGAAATTGAAGTTGCAATAACATCGATTCTTTGTTTAAACATAAGTTTGTTCCTTGATTATCTGTTTATGTATAAAAGAAATAACTAAATGAGTAATATTATCAATTGTATCGTCTCCATTTATAATATACATTGGAATATTAATATTGTCCCGTATTACATTGCAAACTATTTGATACGCTTTGCGTAGGTTCTCTAATTTTTCTTTAGTTTCGTGGACTTGTCTATTTTGTCCTCTTTGTTCTATCCTATCAATTGCAATATCAACAGGAGTATCAATAAAAATTACAATATCCTGTAGTTTTAGGTGATTTAATCCAAGTCTTTTTATTGATAATAGTTCAGGATAGTTTTTATATATTGGATCATCCCTTTTAATTTGTTCATCTTTTGCCGTTAATATTTTGATTGCTTTTAAACACACACATTCATTAAAACTTTCTTCCTTATAAATAATCGACCATGCAATTAGATTTAACAAAGGTGAGCCATCATGAACTATGTATTGGGGATTATACCATCTCTTTATGTCATTAAGAATAATATCTCTTAAAAACAGTTCAGTTAATTTTGGTAACTTATAAAGCTTAAGTGATTTTGCTTTTTTTGCATATTTTCCAATCATTCTTCGGAATTTTTCAGTAAATAATGGCTGTATTTCTTTTTTAGTAGAGTTTTCATACAACTCTAATGCATCACTTATTAAAGCTGCATTTGATTTTTGGGATAACTGTTTTGTAATATTATGTGAAATTGTACTTTTGCCGGAGCCATCTATACCTAAAAAAGCTATTGATAAAACAGTTTTGGACTTTATTGATATTCTTTTATGTCTATGTTCAATAGCAGCTTCAGATAATTCAATTATTATTTTCTCTAAAGAGTGTTTTATTTCAGTATGAGTATCTCTAAATAATTGTGGCGGCCCGATTATAAGATTAATCCAAATAGGGACTGGAAGTAATTGCTTTTTTGGCAGTGCTCTTTCAGGCCCAAATAAAAAAACCGGAACAATTGGTATATTTTTATATTGTTCTGATAATCTTCCAATTCCACTTTTGAAAGGTTGAATTTTGCCGGCATTTCCTCTGGTGCCTTCAGGAAAAATTATTATATTATGCATATCGTCGAGTTTGTTTTTAATTTCTTTTAGGGGGTCTCTTTGCATCTTGATACTATCCCGTGTTATCCATATAGGACTGAATAAATAATTAATTATGTAATAAACAATTTTTGATTTTGAAAAATATTCTTTTGCACCAACCGGATGAGTCTTAAGTATATGTTTAATCGGTAGAAAATAAAAAAGCAATAAAATATCAAGATGACTATTATGATTTGCAATTATTATATATCTATTTAATTTATAAATATTTTCTTTGCCATCAACATTTATTCCAAAAAATATTTTCACGAATGGGCGCAGTAAGAATAAATGTATAAACAATTTTATAATATTTTTCATAAAATGAAATACCTGATATAATGAAAAACTACAGGTGCTGCATAAAGAAAAGATTGAATATTATCAATTATCAAGCCTTTTCCAGGTTTTAAATGTTCTTTAGTAATCCCGAGATCAAATTTAATATATGTTATTGTATGGTTGCCAATTATAACAAGAGCAGGAATCATTAATCCGAGTATTATAGAGTGCATTTTTGGAATGGTGGTCCAACCTGATAATAACAATGTTAAAGTAATAGTAAAAGGAACCGGAACAAGATATTTCATAATATTTTTTTTCAATACAATATTTATCTTCCTATCGATGATATATGAAAAAATGTCACAGATTATTACATTAAGTACAAGCATACATGCCATCCATATTGAATACGTTGACAAATAAGCAATATGTCCAATACAAAAAATAAAAAGAAAAAGACCAAAATCAATTATTCCTATTGAAGTAATTGTTCCTTCTTTTTTTTGTCCGCCAAGTGTAATAAGAATTGGTATAACTAAAAAACTATAAACAGGAATTGAAATAATAAACATATTATACCAATTAGTATAAACAAATCTTAACATAAAAGGAATTGATAGATATGCTCCCCAAATTCCAAATCTATCCTGCAATCTAATTTCAACTAATGAAAAATATTCTCGTAATGTAATAAAACACAGAAAACCCCATATCCAACAGGCAAGAGAAAATAACAAAAATTCTGAAATTAAAAATGCAAGGAAGAAAATCCAAATATATATACAATAGTTACGAAAAGGAAATTCTTTTTTAGTTATTATTTTTATAATGTTTATTAATGTTAAGAAAAAGAAGATAACAGCAATAGTTAGTGCTGGTAAATTGTTTGTTATTTTCAACATATTAAATGTTCCTTTTCAAAATCAAAACAATAATCGAAAGTTTCGTGTAACTCGTTTATATACCACAGTTAAATGTTACAGAAAAACAGTTGGGAAGTCAAGAAAAAACTCCAACGACATGGTTATTATCCACTTCAGTGAGTTCAATGATGTCATAAAGTCAAGCACCGTCCCCATCAACTCTGTGAGCGGTGCTATTCATCGCGTCCGCTCCAACTATTTGTTCGGTAAATTATCAGTTACTTCAGCAACTACAGAGCCACAATTGAGGATGTCAAAATATACCTCTGTTGCCTTCTTCAAGTCTTCTTGTGTGACCCGACCTATATCTTCGAGGAGTCTTTTGCTATCGATTCCTAACTGTGCCCAGCGACCGAGAGAGAAAGCAACTCCGTAAACATTGTTTGCGAGCACTTTGTCAGGGTATTCCTGAAGACCAAGAGTAAAACCGAAAACCTGCTTTGTTGCTTCGATATCTCTTTTATCTAAATTCTTGGAAGCTGTTCCGGTAACAAACCTCTTTAATCTGTTAAGAACCGACTGGATTTCTTCATTTTTTCCTACTGGTAGATTGACGATCAAAACCTCTGGTCTATCCAGCGGGGCATAAGTCAATGGAAATACACCTTGAGGTGGATTAAGTTGGGAAGAATTGAGTTGAAGACGGGCAGCGACTATCATAAAGGCAGGAAACAATTCCTCTAAGGGTTTCGGCGTTGAAAAAGCTATAGCTACATGAGATTGAACCTCAGGAAACTGCCGGTGTATCCTTTTCTTTTCTGTTTTACCATAAGATGGTCTTGGGAAAGAGGGTGGTAATCCTATTCTGTCTCCAGAATTAATTGTCGCAAACTCGCGATCAATTGCTTTTCTCAGTTCTTCAGGCTCGATCCCGCCTGCAATAATTATAGTGGCGTTTTGGGGTTTGTAAAGTGTTTTGATGCGCTTACGTAGATTCTCCAGATCAATGGATTTTATCTGCTCAACCACCCCTCCTTTCCTTGCGCCTAGACGGTGGGCAACTACCATTTCCGATGCAAGGTTTTGGGCGACCAGTGCAGGGATAGCGGAGTACATGTTTGAAAGTTCCTGTTCAATCCTTGGAATCTCTCGCTTGAGATCATTTTCCGTGATACTAAATTCTCTCATCCGAGCAGCGGCATCTTGAATTTCTGATTCTAAACGCTCTTTTGGAAACACTGTGGCGATAACGGTATAATCCCTACCGGTTTGAGCATTCCAACCGTCTGGATACCGGGCTATGTATTCTCCAATGTTCCGAGCTTTTGCACTTCCAGCTGCCGCGGTCACATATAAATGCTCGATCAAGTGCCCCATACCCGACTTACCTCTTGGATCATGATCTTCGCCTATTGAATAGAGTATGACAAGGGTTACCAATCTTGTTCCTCGAATGCGGCGTAAAATCACCGGTAAACCATTATCTAGTTGATATTCCGTAACGGAAGATGTTTGATTACCTGTGCAACTAATGGTTATCACCAGCAGCACCAGCACTAAAATCTGTTTCACTTTAATCTCCCGCATCTTGTGTTTACCGAACATAAGTTTATCTGTACCAATTAGATTACAATCATGCCTATTTTTAACCATTAAACCACCTTTTATATATTTTTTAGTGCTTATCTGTTTAACTTATTTTGTCCTTTAAAAAAAGAATAATGTCAATACAATTCTTCATACTCATACTATTATCTCCTCTATATTTTTTCTAAAACAATTAAGTCTCCGTCCCATTCTGGAATAAAAAGACATCCATTGTAATAATCCATACTGCATATCTTTGGTAAATTAAGATTTAATGGATCTTTTTCATTTGGGTTATTTCTTTTATGTGTTTTGGCTTCGTGGTTTCCAGCAATCGTTGATATGATATTGGTCTTTTTTTCAACCATAAGAACAACATGATTCTGGGTATCACCAATGTAGATATTCCCATCTTCATCCAATGATAAAGATAGAGGTCCATCAAAATGTTCATCCTCTTTACTGCCCAGTGTAGCACTTAGAGCATTTTCTCCATCACCACTATATCCTGGCTTTCCTGTTCCAACTAATAAAGTAACAACTTTATTTTCAAATCAATCATCCTTACTGCAAAATTCTTACTGTCCAAAACGTATATGTTTCCATCCGGACCTAAACGGAGGTCATACGCCCAATTAAATTGCGCTTTTTCAAATGGGACAGATTCCTTTTGAAAGCCGGGAATACCATTACCAATAATAAGCTTTGGCTTGCCATCTGGATCAAACTGCCAAATTTTACAGCCTGTAAAATCATTCACCCAGATATTCCCTTCCAGGTCACATTCGCAATTTCCAAGATTTTTTAGTCCAAGCTTTCCTGTATCGATAAATAATTCGGTCGTTTTATTCTCAGGAAAAATCTTATATATTTTATTTGTACCACCACTTGAAACCAAATGTGATCCATCTGGTGAGTTCGTCATATAATGTGGATTTTTTAAAATGATGATTATTATGACTGAGAAGAAAAATCGAATCTTATATGGCATTTACTTAGTCCTTTATCCACAGCTCCTGCTGTCCATTGAAATTCATTTTCAGAGTTGATATAACCAAGCCAATGTTCAAAATAGTTTGCAGCATACTTATTACCATATTTGTCATGGAAGGCAAAATCATAAAATCCATTTTTCAACGTCTTCTCATCTGTAGTGTCAAGAATATACTTTATTTTCCACTTCATGGAGTTAACCCTCCTTTAGTCAGTGTTTTGAAATTCTATTGTGAAGCCATTTGCAAATTTTTCGTTTAACTTGTTTATATCCGCAGTTAATTGCAGATATACCTCTGATTTTGTTATTCTGATTTTATTGGCTCTCATTTCAGACAAAAGATATAATAAAAACAGATGGAACGTCAAGTCAACGATGCCGAGTAAAATCGAGGTGTCAACGATATCGAAGTATTGAGATGCCGTAGGTCCTGAATATTTAAATTGAAGGGTCAACGATGCCGAGTGAAGTCGAGGGGCCGTAGGTCCCGAATATTTATATTGAGGGGTCAACGATATCGAAGTATTGAGATGCACCGTCCGCAACACTCCAATCCAAACTCTGTTCCAAAAAGCTAAAACAATTATTGGAAGCACTGAATATCTTGTCTATACACTCCAAGGATTTCTGTGTTTTATCCAGTTTTCATCTGTAAGTTTGAACAGATTTGCTATTTTTCTTTCCAAAATCAGTTCAATCATATGTTATCATCTCCTTTTCTCTGTTGTAAAGTTCGAATAAAGAGGATATGTATAGTAACACCAATAGCTATTAGAATCAAAATGACTCTAATTAGGAAAATGTGAACTACAAAAACAACTGAAGATCCTATTGTTATCCATAAAAGAGAAATGGATAAAACCTTTACTTTTAATGGAACTCCTTTTCCTTCTAGATAATTCTTAATGTAATTTCCTAACCACTTGTTATTTATGAGCCAATTGTAAGATCTTTCTGAACTTCTAATATAGCATGCAGCAGCTATTAAAAGAAAAGGGGTGGTGGGTAAGAGAGGTAAAAATATTCCAAGAATTCCAAGCCCCATAAAGAAACTCCCGGTAATAACCAAAACACATCTGCTTAAATTGTTCGTTATTTGTCTTTTATGGTTCTTTTCCATATAGTGATTAATCATTCCACACTTCTCGATTTTTCGATTTCGTCTAACTCCGAGTATCCGAAAAAGTTCGCATATACTTCCAATCACCTTTTTTCTATTGGATTATAAAACTTTTTACTCTTTCTTCTTTCCTTTTGTAACAGTCTCAGCAAACTCTTTCAGTTTCTCTGCTATTTCCTTCAATCGTTTATCCACTCTGTGATTCACCGTTCCTTGCTTAAAAGTTCCATCAGGCTGCCTTGCACCTGCCTTGATTCCCGTAAGAATTTCAATTCCCTGGTCAATCTTGCCAACAGGATAAATGTGAAATTTCCCTTTTTTTACAGCATCCAGTACCTCTTCCTTCAACATTAGATTTTGCACATTGCTTTCAGGAATAATTACTCCCTGTTCGCCTGTAAAACCCTTTACCTTACATATCTCGAAAAAACCTTCTATTTTCTCATTTACCCCTCCAATAGACTGAACTTCACCCTTTTGATTGACTGAACCTGTAACAGCAATGGACTGCTTAATGGGAAAACCTGAAAGACTGGATAAAATTGCATAGAGTTCTGCGCTTGATGCACTGTCACCATCCACCAGTCCGTAGCTCTGTTCAAAAACCAGACGGGCAGTCAGGCTAAGTGGTTTGTCCTTGGCATATTTCTCAGCCATGTACCCACTGATTATCATAACCCCCTTTGTGTGTATGCTACCCCCCAGCTTTGCCTCTCGTTCAATATCAATTATTCCTTCACGACCTATGCCTATACTAACAGTAACACGTGAAGGTCGTCCAAATGCAAAATCTCCGAGATCAATAACTGAAAGACCATTCACCTGTCCAATCGTATCACCTTCAGTATCAATTATGAATAATCCCCTTTGAATCATTTCCTGAACCTTCTCCTGGATAAGATTTGAACGGTATATTTTCTCTTCAATTGCTTTTTGAACGTGGGTGGTAGTTATGTATTCTGATTTCTCCTGAACAGCATAGAAGTCAGCCTCTCGAATAATGTCAGCGATTTCAGCGAACTTAGTTGAGAGTTTCTCCTGGTCCGCAGCTATTCTTGAGCCCTGCTCGACTACTTTAGCTACTGCTGATACATCAAGGTGTTTGAGATTCTCCTTGCGACATAACGTAGAGATAAAGGCAATATACTTCTTTGTATTCTCTTCTGTTCTCTCCATAGCAGTATCGAACTCTGCTTTGATCTTAAACAGCTCCTTGAAATCCATCTCTAACTTATAGAGAAGTTGGTAGAAAGATGACCGTCCTATAAGAATAACCTTTATGTCCAGCGGAACAGGTTCGGGACGTAACCCTTTTGTTGTCACCAAGCCTAATCGCTCTCCTGCTTCTTCAATAACAATCTGCTCATTAACCAAAGCCCTCTTCAGTCCATCCCAGGAAAAGATATTATGAAGTAATTCTTCCGCTATTATCACTATATAACCACCGTTAGCCCTGTGCAGAGAACCAGCATGAAGCATAGTAAAATCTGTGGTAAGAACACCAAAATGAGATTCCTTTTCTATCCTGCCAAACAGATTGCTGTACGTCGGATTATGTTCTATGATAACTGGAGAACCTTGAAGTCCTGAATTATCCACTATAACATTCACCTCATACTTTCTAAATGGAAGCTCGCTCATTCCAGGTAAAAGAAAGGGCGATGAGGAACCATTCTCTTCTTTTATAAACTGGGCAATGTTATCAACTATATCATTCTGCACTTCCGTTAGGTATTTTAATACATCGGAGGAATCTTTATATTTCTCCTTCAAGGTATCCATCAAGTGCTCAATTGCATAGAGTACAATAGTATGATTCATCTTTTTGAGTTCTTCATTAATCTTACCCTCCAATGCCTTCAACTGCCTAACAGCATTTCGCATATCTGCACCTAATTTTTCCCTTTTCTTTTTAATTTTTCCTTTTATTTCTGGTTTTAAGGACATGAATTCCTTCTCACTCAAGGTTTTTCCATCAACCACCGGAATAATAAGTAAACCAACAGGAGATCTTTGGAGTACAAATTCTTCTTTTTGAGCCTTCTTTTCGATCTGTGCAAAAAGTTTCTTCTTTTCTTCTTCAATCGTTTTTATCGTAGCGTCCCTTTTTACAGTATAGTCTTCACTTTTAAACACTTCTGGAAGTACCCTTCGCACATCACTTATAAGATTTGACACATCTTTTTTGAAAACTTTCCCTTTCCCAGGTGCAAGTCTCAACGCTTTTGGCTCATAAGTATCACTAAAGTTATTCACATAACAAAGGTCATGCGGTACTGGTTTATTCTTGGCAAACTCCTCTAAGAAATCCCTTACAGCGGTCTCCCTACCTGTTCCAGGACGACCAGCCACAAAAATGTTGAAACCGAATTCTTTAATTTCTAACCCAAATCGCAGTGCCTTTACTGCCCTTTCTTGACCAATTATCCCTTTAAGAGGTGATATTTCCTCTGTGGTTTTACACTGCAGTGTTTTTGAGTCGCATTCCTTTCGAAGATTCTCATATGATACTTCTTTTACCATTTTCCCCTCCTAACAAATGTGCAGGTAAAAATATTATTATTTCTGACCCATCCATATAATTGTTGTCTATCTTATACAAATATCTTTCCAGTATATGCATATTCAATTGAAAGTCAAGCTATTTCATGCATTTTATCACAATCTGTCGAAATAATGCTCCAATATGGCTATAAAAAGCTAAACTTGATAATTTTCCTTCCATTTATGCCCTTAAAATATTCAACCTTTTCACCTGGCTTTACAGCTATAGTATATGGTTTTACACCTGCATAGATAATAAGACTCCCTTTCTTTTTCAGACATCCCCTTAACATCTCCCTTTCCTTTTTGGAAATCCTCTTACCTCTTACAAGAATATAGTCATAGTTATTAAGCCTATTAAAAATCTTTTCAAATCTATCACGAAAAACGGATGTATTTCCTAATCCAAGCTTTGAAGTTATATGCTTTAAGAATATGCATTTCTTGAAATTCGATTCAAGTAGATCAACCGTCATCCCTGGAATCATTATTGCAAGTGGTACACCGGGCAGCCCATTACCTGAACCTAAGTCAAGCAGTCTATCGTTCTTTTGAAGATCTATTTTTAATAAAACTGAAAGGGAATCAATTATGTGTCGCTCAATAAACCCATCTCCCTCCTTAATTGAGATGAGATTAACTTTCTTGTTCCATTTAAATAACTCACAATAATAGACATAAAAGGATCCCCCTTTTCCCCCATTAATGGTTATTCCACAGTTTCCTGCTTCTCTTATTAAATCTTCAATGAACTTTTTTCTCTCCATCTTCTATTACAATGTTTCACGTGAAACATAAAAAAGACAAACTAAGATAACAAGAAGGTAAGGTGTAGAAACCCAAAGAAACACCAAAGCACAAGAATTTTGCTTAAGATGAATTTACTACAGCACTTTAAACGAACTTATATCTGACTGTTTCACGTGAAACATTCGTATTCAATTTATATAGATGCAACCTCCCTGAGTGTATTCCGATACTATGTTATTTAATATCAACACTTAACATTAATCTTACTGTTTCCTAATATCCTTTTTTCCTTAAGATCAACCTATATCTTTCATACTCCAGGTATATTGCACTAATTACTTACCTTTTTCTCTTTCTTGCCAATATCAGGAAGAACTATCTTGGGTAAGCATAAACAAGGATCGGATTTCTATTTGTGGAACCTCTATTCCTCAGACTGTTCAGGAAAACTGTATCCACAACCTGGACAGATATCAGTGGACTTAAGACTCTGCATATCACATTTTGGGCAAACTTTATATTCCATTACCTTTAGAATACCATCTAAATCTTGGTCTACATCTATCTTCTTATCAACACCTTTTGCTAACTGTTTGAATTCATCTATCTCTTCTAACTTTTTCCATTGTTTCAAACTCGGATGGTAGACCATTTCTGTATTTGTAACCTTACCCTCTTTAATGAAAAAGATGAGGTCATCCTTCGATATTGGTCCATGATCGTCATTATCCTTCTTGAATTTCCAGTGAAACTTATCACCTGCGTATTCACCAATATCTCTGATTAAATTAATCTCTATCCATTTATCGTTTTTTGGATAATATATCAAATCATAACATGATACAAGCCCACCCTTAAGTTTTTCTATGAATTCCTCTTCTGTGAATTCACCCATTATAGCATTGCCTCTTTTTACCTTTAATTTCTTAGCCATATAGCGCTCCCTTTTTATTACCTATCTTAATTATAGTAGAAATGTCCTTATTAGTCAATAGTTTTTTTAGAATTTATCAAAGCTATATAATGAGTTCAACAAATATTTTAGTGACAAAAGGCTGGAATTTCCAATTATCAAAATCTTTCTAATTAAAATTCATTTGACATTTTTTCCTTTTTAAGATATATTCACATGGAATCTGACTTAGTGGACTGTCCAGAATGTCTGATTACTGTTAGTCTTACAATGATTACATTTTTCTTGAAACAATTTCAAAAAGTGATCTTTTACTTAGAAATGGAGGAATAATGAAGACTCTCTTATCAGGGAATGAAGCGGTTGCAAGAGGAGCTTTCGAAGGTGGATGCTTGTTTGCTTCAGCTTATCCTGGAACTCCAAGTACAGAGATACTTGAAAATATAGTAAAGTATAAAGATGTTATTTATTGTGAATGGTCAACAAATGAAAAGGTTGCTTTAGAGGTTGCAACAGGAGCAAGTTTCGCAGGTGCAAGAGCACTTGCCGCAATGAAACATGTAGGGTTAAATGTAGCAGCAGACCCATTTTTTTCTCTTAGTTACATAGGAGCAGCAAAAGGTGGCATAATCATTGTCAGTGCTGATGATCCTGGAATGCACTCTTCACAGAACGAACAGGACAACAGACATTATGCTCGATTTGCAAAGCTTGCAATGCTCGAGCCTTCTGATAGCCAGGAAGCAAAGGAATTTACACGTATAGGCTTTGAGATAAGTGAAGATTTTGACACTCCTATACTTCTTAGAATGAGCACAAGATTATGTCATTCAAAAACCGTTGTTGAGCTTGGAGAAAGAAAGAATGTGCCTGTAAAGGGTTACACAAAAGATATTAAGATAAGGCTCGTCCTTCCCGCCCACGCAAGACTCAGACATGTTTATATCGAAGAGAGACTTAAAAAGCTTTCCGAATACTCTGAAGGATTTGAATTTAATAGAATGGAATTAAAAGGCAAATCCATTGGTATAATAACAAGTGGCATTTCATACCAGTATGCGAAGGAGGCTCTTCCAGATGCATCATTCCTTAAACTCTCTTTTACGTACCCACTCCCATTCAGGTTAATAGAGAAGTTCAGTAAAAAGGTAAAAAAACTTTATGTGATCGAGGAAAACGATCCTTTTCTTGAGATGGAAATTAGAGCAAAGGGAATAAATGTAATTGGCAAAGAAATTATTCCAATAACAGGGGAATTAAACCCTTCTATTATTTGTGATGCCTTTGGAAAGAAAAGAAAATCATTTGTAATAAAGAAAATGCCCAGTCTTCCACCAAGACCACCTGCACTCTGCCCGGGATGTTCTCACACACCAGTCTTTTATACTATAAATAAACTGAAACTAACTGCAACAGGAGACATAGGCTGTTATACACTCGGAGCACTACCTCCACTTAATGCAATGGATACATGTGTAGAAATGGGTGCAAGTCTGGGAAATGCCTTTGGAATGGAAAAAGCCCTGGGAGAAAAAGAGAAGAAAAAAATCGTCGCTGTTATCGGCGACTCAACATTTTTCCACTCTGGTATCACATCACTCATTAATATTGTCTATAATAAAGGTAGGACAACAGTAATTATACTTGACAACAGGATTACTGCAATGACAGGTCATCAGGAAAATCCAGGAACTGGTAAAACACTTATGGGAGAGGAATCCATTACAATCAACCTAGAAGATATTGCAAAAGCATGTGGTGTGAAACATGTTTTCACTGTTGACCCGTACAACTTAAAGGAACTCAAAAAGATAATAAAGAGAGAGGTAGAAAGAAAAGAACCAAGTGTAATCATTGCTCGAAGACCTTGTATCCTTCTCCTGTTAAGAGAAAAAGAGGTCTGGGAACCTTATTATGTAGATGAAGAAGAGTGTATTGGATGCAAGATATGCATAGGTCTTGGCTGCCTAGCAATCTCTATGAAGGATGATAAAGCAGTGATAAACGAACTTTTCTGCGTTGGATGTGGCGTATGTGCACAAATATGCCCCAAAGAAGGGGCAATGATCCAGAAAGGTAAAAATAAATGAAGAATTGGCGAATATAACTACCAGGAGATATCATGAAAACTAAATCAGTTATGATATGCGGTGTGGGTGGACAGGGCATCCTCCTTGCAAGTGACCTGCTCTCACAGGTTATGCTCCAGGATGGAATAGATGTAAAAAAAAGCGAGGTTCATGGAATGTCTCAAAGAGGGGGAACAGTTGTAAGCAATGTGCGGTTCGGGGAAAAAGTTTATTCTCCACTCATAAGCAAGGGAGATGCTGATATAATACTTGCCTTTGAAAAACTTGAGGGACTAAGACACCTGGAATTCTTGAAAGAGAATGGAATCATAATTATTAATGATTTTATGATAGAACCCCTGACGGTTGCCTGTGGACTTGCAGAGTATCCAGAGAACATAATCTCAGTCATAAAAAGTGCTGTCCCGGATGCAGTTGTTGTTGACGGGCTTGCTCTGGCAAAAAAGGCAGGCAATGCAAGGAGTATGAACATTGTACTCCTCGGTCTCCTTGCCAATAAACTTAAATTTGATAGAAGTATCTGGTACGATATTATAGAAAAGGGAGTTCCCAAAAAGACCCTGAAAGTGAATAAACGAGCATTTGACCTTGGTTACGATTCTTTCTGACATAAATGAATATCGGATTTCCATACTTTGAAATCAAAAACATAATGAATGTCGGGACTCTTTTTCTCATTCATGGTATAGGTGATCAGAAACCTGGATATTCAAAGGAGTGGCAGGAGAATATTCTCTTCTACCTGAAACCAAACAAAATTAATTTTGTAGAGATATACTGGCAGGACGTTTTCAAGAAAGAATACGTAACAGGCAAAACACCTCTTCAAAGCAAACTCTATAATACCCTCTTTGATATTCTAACAAGAAAGGTAATCAATGAGAAGATTGGTCTTGTTGAGTTTCTTAAAGAAGTAATTCTTGATTTTGTCCTTTATCTTACTAATAGGAATTTGCAGAAAGATATTAAGGACTGTCTAAAAAAACCACTGCTTCAAAATAATATTAAAAAACCTCTATCCATTATTGCCCATTCATGGGGAAGTGTTATTACGTACGATGCTCTTTTCGATTTTCTCAAAGAAGAAAAGGATTTCTCTCTTGATACTCTTTTCACATTTGGTTCACCTTTATGGCTGCTCAAGCAAATGGACAACATCCTCTCGCTCTTCCATTATAGTGGAGCAAAAAAATTAAGTAATACAAGACGATGGCTCAATGTATATGCAAAAGAGGATCCTATCGGGGCAAGTCTTAAGTCTTTTGATGTTGACAGCGATACTAAGGTACCACCCATTCCCAATATACCTCCGCATATATCCTACTTTGTTAAAGAGAATCGATATGTGTTGAAAAATATTATTATTGATTCATTAACGCATCGTCTTACCTAAAAATTTTATCATAGACTTCAATCATTAGTTGAGCTAAGTGCTCTTCCTGTCATAAAATCTACTTAAGTCTTTTACTTGCAGACAGTTATAGTCGTTTCTTTTGTTATAAATAGGAAACTGACGTTAGTCTTTTTCTCCTTGACTCCTTATCCGATTTACTATTATATGCCCAACATTATTTATTATTAATTATCTCTATTAGTATGAAAACTATCTTAATGCTTAATGTGAATGAATGTAAACTTTACATGCTAATCATTGTATGTTAAAATGACAGAAGGGGTCAGACCCCAATACCTTAATTTAAAAAAAATCGGAGAAATTACGTCTTTACTTTCAGCAACTTTATTACTGTTTCTGGTCATTGATCCTATCGGGAATGTTCCTCTCTTCCTCAGAGCTCTCAAGAATGTAGAGCCACGTGAGCATAGAAAAATTATCATACGTGAATTATCTATTACTACTATAGCAGTTGAGATGTTCATAAAACGTATTCGACAATCGATTTTTCAGTAACGGCGCATTTCTTTCTTAGCCTTTTTCCCTTGACTTTCCATGCATTTTTACTATATATTGGTGAGTGTAGAAAGAATTTTATGAAAATTCACATAAAAACGAGAAGCGAGAAGTAGATGAAAATAAATGACGTCAAAATTTCTCAAGCAATTATTGAGGGATTCACCTCTAAACTACTTGATAGTCTGAACTCTGATGTTGCTGTTGTTGGCGGTGGACCGGCTGGGCTAACAGCAGCTTTCTATCTGTCCAAGGGAAAAAAGAAGGTTGTTCTTTTCGAAAGAAAGTTGTCTCTCGGTGGAGGAATGTGGGGAGGTGGAATTATGTTTAATGAGATTGTCGTGCAAAGTGAAGGAAAAAAAATTCTTGATGAGTTTGGTATAAAGACCACCCCTTTTGAAGAAGGTTATTTTTGCGCTGATTCGATTGAAACCACTACCACCATCTGCTCAAAAGCATCAAAAGCCGGTGTAAAGATATTTAATCTGTTTAGCGTAGAAGATGTTATGATGACCGAAGAACGCGTTACAGGCCTTGTGATAAACTGGAGCGCAGTTGAATTAGCAAAACTTCATGTCGATCCAATCACAGTAAGATCGAAATATGTTATCGATGCTTCTGGACATGCAGCGGAAATTGCGCACATCATCCAGAATAAGAGTGGATGTAAACTAAAAACACCAACTGGTAAAGTTATTGGTGAGAAACCCATGCATGCAGAAATTGGTGAACGTATGATCATGGAAAACACAAAAGAGATATTTCCGGGAGTTTTTGTAGCAGGGATGTCCTGCAATGCAGTTTTTGGTGCACCACGTATGGGCCCAATATTTGGCGGTATGTTAATGAGTGGGAAAAAAGTCGCCAATCTCATTCTGGAAAAGTTATGAGGATTGGTCAATAATTCTCAGGAAACCTAATATTTTTTCTGCAAGACTTTCGTCTATACGTTAATTAAGTTAGTAAGAATCAATCCATGAAAATTGCTTTAGTATCTCTACAATTTGAGGAAACAGCCACTGGTGGTGGTGGTGTACATGTATATAATATTTGTAGACAGTTTATTAATAAAGGGCACTGTGTTACAGTAATTTCAATTCATACTAAAAAAACACTAAACGAAGTTCAGTTGCAGGATTGGTATGTTCCTTTTAGTGTTCAGAGACGGGATAAGCTATCAGTAGTCCGTTTTCTTATTGATAAAGGAATTTCGCAACCTTATGTAGGTGATAAGAATATAGAATTAGATAGAATTCTAAGATTTTCCAATGCAGCAGTGAAATGGATAAAGTTAAAACATAATGAATATGATATTATCAATCTAAACGGTCATCACATCCTACCAGGTTTAATGGCACAAGAACTCCAGGGGATAGGCATAAAAATCTCTCAATTCATTCACTAGAATCTACCTTTATTTCACAAAGAGGTGAGTCACTCGGTTCATTTGATGCTACTAATGAGATTCTTACAAAATTAAGAACATGGGAAGGAATGAGTCGCAATGCAGATTATATCACTATTAACAGCCCAACAGCTCGTGACGAATTCAAGGAGATTCTTAAAAGTCAAAATG